>OJAW01000020.1_pt1 | contig 134504 bp, 119 predicted proteins | sample 1589151 | NCBI WGS metagenome assembly OJAW01 (sample SAMN03283290) | human gut metagenome | biome: human-associated habitat; material: feces | host: Homo sapiens | place: Peru | collected 2012
GGCACATTCTCGACAGTCTCACAGCTTGTCGAAAACTACTTTTTCGACAAGCTGACCCGCGCTTCTTAATGAAACGCGGGAATTGTGTATTTTACGTATAATGTTATTTAATTATTCGGAACGAACGCTCGACAGGCATTGCCTGATAGTTACCGCCTACGGTTACGACAGTTACCGAATAACGTCCGGGCTCGGAGGGAGGAGTGGTCGTGCTTGAATAACGCTTCCACTTGCTCGTAAAGCCAGTGTAAATGTACTTAACATTGCTCTGCGAGACAGTTACGTCACCGTCGTACGAAAGCGTAGCCTTGAAGTCAAACGCCGCTGCTTGCTCAACGGTAAGCTTATTATTCTCGGACATTTCCTGATTCCATGTAAGGTTAACGCCCTTGAGTCTCATTCTGATAAGAAGCGCTCCTACGCCTACACCCGTCTCATAGTTTTTATTATCTGTAACCGCGATAACGGTGTAGAGACCTGCTTTTGCAGGAACGGAGAATGTAACTCTTACGTTGTCTGCAACGGAGGGAAGCTTGTTGATACCCTCAAGTATCTGACCGAGCGTACCCGTGTCAATGCGGAGCTTTGCGAGAACATCAAGAAGCTCGCTTGTATTAAAGAACTCTTTAAGCTCGCCGACGGTCATGCCGTCCTTGGTCATCTGCGTGAACGATTTGCCGTAGAGCTTTTCAACAATAGGGTCGAGAATTTTAAGAACCGCACTGTTCGTAAACTTTGCAGGGAGCAGAAGATTTACGGTAAGCTCCATATTGCTGTTAAGTCCGCCGAAGATAGTATAAATATCGAATTTGTCGGCAGGATCGGTCGTAACGAAATTCTCGGGGAGAGGATCGTTTGCATAAATGCTCGTCGATTTAACCTTAACGGAAACGGGAGCCTTTGTAACGGAGAGCCTTCCATCTGCAACGGACGAAGGTCTGTAATCCTCATTGCCCTTAAAGGAAATACGAATCTGCTGTTCGCCGGCACCCATCTGCGGATAGGTAAGATAATTTACGGTTCCGCCCTCGATAGGAGCCCACTGCATTACTCCGCCGTCTATTTCATCATTGACAACGTTCGAGGCGTAGTAAGCCATTGTGAAATCATCGGGAGTAAGCGTTTCCTTTGCGGGAAGCTCACTGTTTTCCCAATCAACAAGAGTATCGAAAATCGCCTGCTTCATGACGGATGCGTCCATATTATATACGAATGCCGCACCCTCGAGGCATACTATATTACTCTGAATACGGTTATCAACTGTCGTAACCGTAGCTTCAACGCTGAAAGGCTTGTAAAGCGTGTTACCGCCCCACGAAATCTGAACAGTCCATTCTCCGGGACCGAATTTTGTAAACGTACTCGTCCAGTCGGAGGTATCAAGGGGCTGCCGACCATGTGCAGTAAAGTCCGAATCCGCCTTTCGGATAATTGGAAAATGAACCGCTTAGCGCCATAAGTCACGCTCCTTTTCTTTGATTTTGGGTATGAAAAAAGCACCGCCGCAGCAGTGCTTGTAGACAGCTTTATTAATAATTTTTTGGTTGACCGCAGTATTTACATTTGCCCGAAAAAAAGCTGAATTCGTGTCCACAATATGTACAAAGGTTCTGCTGTTTTCTCTTCTCAATAAGTTGAAGTTTCTCTAATTCTTTTTTCTTTTTTTCGAATATTGGTGCCACATCAAAAGCTTCAAACCAGTATTTTGAGACAAAATTTTCTAATACATCACACTCATCAAATGCATTGTGTGCAATTTCGGTTACGCTATCAGGTATTGTTATTTTTTCTAATTTTCGACAGCCCATAAAGGCACAAGCACCGATAATTTTCAAGGTTGTTGGTAAATATACATTTTTTAGATGTCTACAATTTCTAAAACAACTCAAAGGAATTTCTTCAACGCCCTCGGGAATATGAACCGACTCGATCATCATATTTTCAAAGACGCCCTTTTCATCAGACCATGCAGTGGGAGTTGCCATCGCTTTAACATTGTTAGGAATAATTACATCTATAGACTCGCCTTTGTACTCTTTTAGCACACCTCCCTCAATTACAAAATCTCTTTGTGTAAAAATATTAACCGATTCTGCATTAATATTTACTACATTATTGATGTAATTTTGAACAATTGCATCCTTTACAACATATGGCTTATTACAGAATTCACATATGGCAGCATCGTTTGAAGACTCTACTGTTAAATTTGCTCCACAAGAAGGACAAGATAATGGAATTAATGGCATAACTATATCTCCTATTCTTATTCACTTTCTAACTATATTTATCCATTATATCTCAAAAAAAAAAAAATGTCAATCCAAAACTACAATATTTAACCCCTGACTTTAAAATAAAAATTTTATAAAAGTCCTTGACATTTCAAAGTCTTTGTGATATTATACTAAACGTTCCGAAGATAAGCGGGTGTAGTTCAATGGTAGAATCCCAGCCTTCCAAGCTGGTCGTGTGGGTTCGATTCCCATCACCCGCTCCATTTTTTTTGACCTTAACATGCGTTTGTAGCTCAGGTGGATAGAGCAACTGCCTTCTAAGCAGTGGGTCAGGGGTTCGAGTCCCTTCAAGCGCGCCATTTGCGGTGGGTATAGCTCAGTTGGTTAGAGTGCCAGGTTGTGGCCCTGGAGGTCGTCGGTTCGACCCCGACTACCCACCCCATTTTTAAAATTTCGCAAATCATTCGATTTGCGTTTTTTGTTATAAGGATATATTAAATAATATATTGGGGAGTCGTCAAGCGGTAAGACACAGCACTTTGACTGCTGTATGCGTGGGTTCGAATCCCGCCTCCCCAGCCATGAACAAGCAGTGATTTGTCTACCAAATCACTGCTTGTTTAACTATGCCTGTCCTGTCGGGCAAACGATGCGTGCCGGCGGCACATGACGGGCAATCTTTTCGTCATTATAAGAAACGGCGGTGCACGTCTTTCAGGCGGTGAATATCAAATGTATTTCATCACCTTACGAAAAACCGCAGAGTCACAGTCTTGTCCCGGACACGGCATTATCTGTACCGCCGGCGCAGACATCCGCTTTTCAGTATATATAATAACGATTTGCTCCGTCCCCTTACAGTCCGAACGGCAAGAAGTTTATTATTTTTTTTCCTGCTTATGTGTGTATAATTGTTTTAAAATATTGCCGTTTTCTATGACCTGTGCCTCCGTCAGAGGATAGAAAAAGAACGGTATTACTCCAAGCAGACAGCTTACGGCAGGTACAATTGTTATGGCAAAGTATGCTCCCTGCTTCATTGTCTGTGTAATAACGACACCCTCCTCATACTTAACCGCCAGCATTACCAGCATAAAAGCAAGCGTGGAAAGAGCGTTCATGAGCTTTCCGGAGAAGGTCAGCGAGCTAAAGCATACTCCTTCGTTTCGTTCGCCGGTTTTCACCTGTACATAATCCACGGAATCGGCAATCATTGCAGTTTGCAGTACCATAAAGATACCTAATGAAAATCCCGTCAGGAAAATGACGCCGACTATTATATTAAACTCGGTCAAGGGAATAAAATACATTGCAAAATAAACAACGGCTGAAAAAAACGAAGAATATATCATCAGCTTCTTTTTGCTTATTTTTTTCAACACCAGCGGACAAAGCACTGTTGCGATAATCATTGAAATCAACACCGCAGCGCCCATATAAACAAATTTATCCTCACTGCCGAAGCTGATTAACGCAACCGTTGCGCCGCTTACCTGTATAAGCGTCCTGCCGAAGCCCAGCACGCTTCCCAAAAGTATTATGAGTAAAGGTTTGTTTGCTTTCAGCGCAGCATAGATATCTTTAAAGGATGCGTTTTCGTTCGTATTTACATTACGCTCCTTTGTTCCGAAAAAGGCAAGAGAAAACAGACTCATTCCTATTGATACAACAATCACGGACGCAATCACCCAGCCACGCTTGGTGGTTTTGTCACCGTCGCTGAACCAGCCCGCTATATTCGCGCCCAGCAGGGTGATAACGCCCAAGCCAACGTTGCCGAAGCTGCGGGCAATCGAAATCAGCTTTGTCCGTTCGTTTGTATCCGAAGTCATCGCTCCGGACAGCCCCCAGTACGGCACGTCACACACCGTATAAGCCGCGTCCCACAAAATGTATGCTATACCGAACATTGCAAGCTTTGCGCCCTGACTCCAGTCCTGAGGTATTCCGAAGAGCATTACCGTCAAAATCGATACGGGAAGAATGCTTACCAGAATAAACGGACGAAGTTTTCCTCTGCTTTTGAACTGTATTCTGTCTATTAACAAACCCATTATCGGGTCGTTGACGGCGTCCCAAACCTTAGCCGCGATAAGAATCACCGTCAGAATTGACAGGCTTTTAAGGGTAAATCCCATATAACCGTAAATGACCGTCATCAAAAAGGTATTTACAAAAGTGATGGTCAGATTCTGTCCGAGTCCTGCCAGTCCGTAACTGATTTTTTCTTTAATTGTCAATTTATTGTAGTCCATATTTACCCCCTGTTAATTATTATATTTATCAGAGCTTCCGCCGATTGAGACAAGACAGGAAACTGCCTTTTTAATTCGTTTGCTTTATTACGATTGTCTTAATTTCAAACGGCTTGAATTCCAATGCCGAAAGATCTGCTTCCCGTATCGGGTTTTCCCTCATATCCGCCTCAAATGCTTTGCCCTTTACGGCGGTTGACAAGGAAGCGGTGCGTTCCGATCCGCTGTCCTCATACAGGCGCAATACGATGCCGTTTCCGTCCTCGGCAGGCTTTATTGTCTCTGTAACAATATGCTCGTCAGAGGAAACAGCCTGCGGAGCAATTTCAACCTCGGACTCGGTAATAAGTAAGGGATTATTGTAAAAATAGGCAATGCTTTGCGTATTAGCCTGATTATAATCTCCGGCGTGAGGATAAAGAGCATATTTTATCGTATGTACGCCCTTGTCCGCAGCCGGATCCGGCCATACCGCGGAGCGGAGCAGATTAAGAGACATAAGCCCGTCCTTAACCCGCCAGCCGTACTTCCCCGTTGTAAGAACGGAAATACCGGCGTCAGAGTCCGTAACATCTACCCACTTGTGAGCGCAGATTTCATATTGCGCCCATTCCGTTTTAGTCTGAGTGCGTGTACTTCGCTTTATGCTTCCCATCTGTATATCGCAGGTAACCTCGTCCGAAAAAACCGACGGGCGGAAATCCGCACGAAGCATTTTATGCGTTTCCCTCCAGTCAACCTCGGTCGTAAATTCCACGATAGGTCTGCCGACGGTAAGAGTAACAGTTTGTATAATCCTTGATTTTCCGTATGTATATATGCTTTCTCTTGTTACCGAAGCGTTTGACATTCTGACAAAGTAACTCGCAAGCTTAAATTCCGCCGGTTTTTTCTTTGTATAATTAATTGATATATCCCATGCGTTATAAAACAGACGCTTATCATTATATACATTGAGCTTGTTAAGGTACTGTCCCGAAAACTCTCTGCCGCTGCGCTTATCAAAAAGACTCTTTATATTGCCCTCATTATTAAATTCAAGACGGAACAAATCGCTTTCGATATTCTCGCCGTCATGCGACAGCAAAGAATTCTTCGGTGCGGAGTATTCCTCAAGCTCCCGGGAGGAATACGGCTCAACGTCTGCGGTATACCACCTGTCATTGTATGACACCAAGCCCTTATACCTTGCGGATGTAAGGTTAATTGCCGTAACGGCCGAGCCTTTTCCCTTCGACAGAAATCCGACTGCCTCGCAGGACATGGAATCAAGCTCCCTAAGCAAGGTCTCATAACGGGCGGTGCTCTCCTTGTAGACGCGTCCGATAGAGGAGCCGGGAATTATATCATGAAACTGATAGAGAAGAACCTCCTTCCAGATTGCTTCAAGCCTTTCTTTAGGATATTTATACCCTTTTTCCCGTGCCGCTGCCGCAAGAAATTCAAAATTGTGCAGAGCAAACTCAATTCTTCGGTTATAGTATTTGTTCTTTGACTGAGTAGTGTATGTTCCCTGATGTTTTTCGAGATACAGTTCTCCCTTGTATCTTGCAAGACTGTCTTTTTGCTCCGCAAGTATGTCAAGATAATCGACGGCACGGCTCATTACAGCATTGGGAATACCTTTCATTCCGCCTGCACGACGGACAGCCTCGATATGTCCCTCTCCCGGTCCTCCGCCGCCGTCACCTATTCCGTAAAGCACGGCAAAGGACTTTATTTTTCCCCGCTCGGGAAAACGGTCTGCCGCCCTTTGCAGAGTCCACGCGTTTCCCATGCTGTTATATGTTTCGTCGGGAGGAATGTGAACTATAATCTCGGAATCGTCAATGCCCTGCCAGACAAACGCCTTGTGAGGAAACTTATTATGCTCATTCCAGCTTAATTTAACGGTTTCGAGATAATCCATACCGCATTTTTGAATTATTTGAGGAAGATTTCCGCTGAATCCGAATACGTCGGGCAGCCAGCACATGCGCGCCTCGGCTCCGAATTTCTCTTTCCAGTATTTCTGTCCGTACAGGCATTGTCTGATGAGGCTTTCTCCGCTCGGAATATTCGTATCGCATTCGACCCACATTCCGCCCTGAAGCTCGAGCTGTCCGCGCCGGAATGCAGTACGAAGCTCTTCAAACAAATATGGGAAGCTGTCCTCAATCCATGCAAATTGCTGAGGCTGGCTCGCGCCGAAGATATAATCCGGATAACGCTCAATGTTTCTCATCTGATTGGAAAAGGTACGCTGTGCCTTACGCATGCTCTCCCTCATCGGCCAAAGCCATGCAAGGTCAAGATGCGCGTGTCCTGTCGCATAGGCGTAGTAAGGGCTTTGCTCACCGTTTGAGCATTCGTCGTAATATATTTTTTTCGCGTTCGCATAATCACCGCTTAACGCATAGGATAAAAGCCTGCCAAGCGAACGTGAAACGGATTTGCGCTTATTATCGTCAAAACGAAGCATACTCCATTGATACAATAAAGATACGGCGTCGTAAAACGCGCTTTTTGCCTCCTCGTCTACCGTAACAATGTCCGCTCGCTTAAACATTGCGGATGTAAACGGAGAACCCGGGAATCGGTTATTTCCGCAGTCTGCCCAGATATCGATTTTTTCTCCTCCGGAAGCGAAGGACTTTAATTCGTAAAAGCGTTTTCCCGCAGCCGGCTGTTCAAACTCAACAAAATCACGGGCTCTTGTCAAACCGCTTCTCGGAGAACCCTTTTCATCATATATGCACCCCTCTGCGCCCACGTCGATCAGAAGTCCGACCGTTCTGCCTTTTGCGCTTTCGGGGATTTCTCCGATGAAATGAAACCACGCGCAGCCGTAATTCTCACGGCTCCAAACATGACCCGCTCTGATTCTGCGGTATGTAAGCTTATCTCTGTCCCTCAGGCTCACCGGTTCCGGAGATGAAGCGTATTCTGCCGTCAGAGAACCGACTTTTGTATAAACCCTGCGACCGAGCATAAAAAACTCTCTGCCAAATCCCGATTTTGTCAGGAATTTTGCCGTACAAAGCATTTTATTCATATTACCGCCTCCATTTATACGCTTTAAAATAATTAAAAAGCATGATGAGCTGTTTTATTCCGAAACTGAATCCTTTTTGCCGCCGAGGCATTCAGGACATATTACCTCGAAAAGCAATCTGTGACGCACAATTCTGTAACCGGTCTGCTCGGCTGTCTCATCGTCAAGATATTCTTTATAAGGGTACGGCGCGTCGATAACTTTTCTGCACTCGACACAGAATATATGATAGTGCAAATCATTTCGCAAATCATATCTGTCCGCGCCCGGAACACGCACGTGACAGATCTCTCCGTCCTCCGACAGACAGTTCAGATTGCGGTAAACCGTTCCGCGGCTGATATTGGGATTCTTTTTATGCACATCCTCATAAATCTGCTCGGCGGTCGGATGGTCATGCCTTGACTGCACTGCCTCAAGCACCAATCGCCGTTGTTTTGTTTCTCGTCTGGTAATCATCGGAATTTCTCATCTCCTGTCCTTACACGGTGGCATTCCTTGTAATGACGGCCGTTCTCTCGAAGCCGTCTTGTCTCCTCGTCAGACGCCGTAAAATCCGACATCTCCGACAAACGCTCGTTTTATGCGGTTTCAAATTAGAAAAACCGTTTTGCAATAAGCCGTTTTCTTTACAGCGGCTCAAAATCAGAAGCTCCGTGCTTGCATACCGGACATATATAATCCTCCGGAAGCGTATCGCCGTCATAAACATGACCGCATATCCTGCAAACAAAGCCTTCTTTTTTCTCCTGCCGGGGTATTTTGGACTTAATGTTTTTTTGATAATATGAATAACTGACGGTTTCAGCGTTTGAGAAAAGCTTTCCGTCCTCCGGCGCACACAGGAACATAATGTGCGTTCCGAGATCCGTTTCGCTTTGTACTTTAAGCGACAGAAAGCCTCTGCTGTGATTTGATAGCACAGTCAGTCCGTTATCGCTTCTCTCCGGCGTAAGACCTGCAAATTTATCTGCGTCTCTTCCGCTTTGAAATCCAAAGCGTCTGAACACCTCAAACGGAGTATCCTGCGTAAGGCTGTTGATGTTAAGCAATCCGGTTTTCCGAATAATATCGCAGGTGTAGTTCTGCTTATTGACGGCAACTGCAATAATAACGGGCGAGCTCGTAACCTGCATAACGGTATTAACAATACAGCCGTTATCCCTGCCCTCGTCCCTCGTCGTAAGAACATACAGCCCGTAGCCTATCTGATAAAGAGCTCTGCTGTCGAATTTATCGCTCATCATATCAGTAATTCTCCGCATGAAGCTCGAAATAGCTCCGGGGGTGACTGCAAACCGGACATGATTCGGGCGCGCTTGTTCCGACTGCGATATGTCCGCAGTTTCGGCATTCCCACACCTTGACCTCGCTTTTTTCGAATACTCTTGCAGTCTCGACATTTGAAAGCAATGCGCGGTAACGCTCCTCGTGCTGTTTTTCAACGGCGGCTACCAGACGGAATCGCTCTGCAAGCTCCGCAAAGCCCTCCGCCTCGGCGGTTTCTGCGAATTTCTCATACATATCCGTCCATTCATAATTTTCGCCCTCTGCGGCGGAAAGAAGGTTTTCACCCGTATCTCCGATTCCGCAAAGCTCCTTAAACCAAAGCTTAGCATGCTCCCTTTCGTTTTCTGCCGTTTTTAAAAATAATGCGGAAATCTGCTCAAAGCCCTGTTTTTTTGCAACGGAGGCAAAGTAGGTATACTTATTTCTTGCCTGTGATTCTCCGGCAAACGCCTCCCAAAGGTTTTTCTCCGTCTGTGTACCTGAATACTTTGTTTTCTTGTCCATGTCTGTGACCCTCTTTCCGAAAGTTATTAGGAAAAGCTCCTGATAATATTATATAAGCAATCCACCCGTCACGTCAAGCGAAACGCTTCATTAAAATAAAAACCGCAGTAATTCTCCCTTGTCCCGACAGCATTGTTTTCAAAAAAAAATCAGTCATATATTATTTTCAGTATATTTTACGCGTTATCCGTATAATTATTTATAAGCTTTTATAAATATTTAAAAATTCGTTATTTCTTTTAATCAAAGGTATTGACATGAGCGATTCGGGAAATTATAATATTGTCGTATGTAAATATTCAAACAGGCTGTAACGGGTTTATTCCCGGCTGTGATTTTCAGAGAGAGAACGGCAGGTGCGAGTTCTCATTCAACGCCGTGAAACGCCGACCCCGAGTATTCTGTAACGCCAAAATTTTGCATCTGATTCGGTACAGAGTACAAGCCCGCCGTGACGAACGGCGCGTTTTTCCGCGTTAAGGTTATTACAAGTGGTGCTTGCCGCACAATCCGGGTGGTACCGCCGGCGAAATGCCGGTCCCGGGCTGATGACGTGCAGGCTATTTTTATTTTCCGGAGGTTACTTTATGGAATGGACAGGACTTAACGAATTAAGAGAGAAGTATTTAAGCTTCTTTGAATCAAAGGGTCATTTAAGACTGCCGAGCTTCTCGCTCGTACCGCAGGGCGACAATAGCATACTGCTTATAAATGCGGGAATGACTCCTATGAAAAAATATTTTACGGGCGAAATTACTCCGCCGAGAAAGCGCGTCACGACTTGTCAGAAATGTATCCGTACGCCCGACATTGAAAACGTCGGCAAGACGGCAAGACACGGCACGTTTTTTGAAATGCTCGGAAACTTCTCGTTCGGCGATTATTTCAAACGCGAAGCTACGGCGTGGGCGTGGGAGTTCTTCACCGAGGTTCTCAAAATGCCCAAGGACAAGCTTTATATAAGCGTTTACCTTGACGATGATGAAGCGTACGATATATGGACTAAGGAAGTCGGCGTTGCTCCCGACCACATGGTTCGCTTCGGAAAGGAAGATAACTTCTGGGAGCACGGCGCAGGTCCATGCGGTCCCTGTTCTGAGATTTATTTTGACCGCGGTCCCGACAAGGGATGCGGAAAGCCCGGCTGCAAGGTAGGATGCGAGTGCGACAGATACGTCGAGGTATGGAATCTTGTTTTCACGCAGTTTGAAAACGACGGCAACGGCAGCTATACCCGCCTTGCCCATCCTAATATAGATACGGGCATGGGACTTGAAAGACTCGCGTGCGTAATGCAGGGCGTTGACAATCTCTTTGAAGTCGACACGATTCAGAACATTATGAAGCACATAATGCGTATCGCCGGTATCAAATACCACGATGATCCCGAAAAGGATGTTTCGCTGAGAGTTATAACCGACCACATCAGAAGCACGACGTTCATGATAGGCGACGGCGTTCTCCCCTCGAATGTCGGAAGAGGCTACGTTTTAAGAAGACTTTTAAGACGTGCGGCGCGACACGGCAGACTGATAGGCATTGACAGACCGTTCCTTGCAGAGGTCTGCGAGACCGTTATTCACGAAAACGAAAACGCCTATCCCAATCTTAAAGAGAAAAAGGATTATATAATAAAAGTTATCTCAATGGAGGAAGAGAGCTTCTCGAAAACAATTGATTCCGGACTTAAAATGCTCTCTGACATGATAGCAGACTCCGACTCAAAGGTTCTTTCGGGCGCAGACGCGTTCAAATTGCAGGACACCTACGGCTTCCCAATCGATCTTACTAAAGAGATACTTGCGGAAAACGGCATGACCGTTGACGAGGACGCGTTTAAAAAGCTTGTCGCCGACGCAAAAGTCATGGCGCGAAACGCAAGAAAGGACGCGGGAGCAGACGCATGGAAAAATTCAGCCGCCTCGCTTAAAGATTTCGGAAAGACCGAATTCACAGGATACGAAACACTTACGCAGGAGGGCAAAATTCTCGCTCTGGTCGTTGACGGAGAGAGAAAGGATTTTATCGAAAACGGCGCGGACGCAATGCTCGTTCTTAATAAGACCTCATTCTACGCGGAAAGCGGAGGACAGGTCGGAGATTCCGGCGTTATCACTGTGGGCGACAGCGTATTTACCGTTAACAATACGACAAAAACTCCCGACGGAGTGTTCGTTCATTTCGGAACGCTCACCTCGGGCGAGGATATAAAGCTCGGCGACACCGCGACGGCAAAGGTCGACGAGGAAAAGCGCAGAGCTATAATGAGAAACCACACCGCCGCGCATCTTCTTCAGGCGGCTTTGAGAAAAGAACTCGGAACGCACGTCGAGCAGGCGGGACAGCTTGTAAATTCCGATTACGTAAGATTCGACTTCACACATTTCTCCGCTCTCACCGGCGATGAGCTTAAAAAAGTCGAGGATGACGTAAACGACGTTATTCTCTCGGCTTTAAAAGTAACGACCGCCGAAATGTCTATTGAAGAAGCCAAGAAAATAGGCGCGATGGCTCTGTTCGGAGAAAAATACGGCAATATCGTAAGAGTCGTAAAGGCAGGCGATTTCTCAACCGAGCTCTGCGGAGGTACGCACGTATCCGACACCGGCGCAATCGGACTTTTCCGTATTGTTTCCGAATCCTCTGTAGCCTCGGGCGTAAGGCGTATCGAGGCCGTGACCGGTAAAAACGTTATTAAATTAATAAGAGAAAAAGAGGAGCTTATCGCTTCCGCTTCGTCTGCATTAAAGCTCGGCAACACCTCCGCACTTGCCGAAAGAGCCGTATCCGTCGCGGCGGAGATTAAAGAAAAAGACAGAGAAATCGAAAAATTAAAAGCCGAAATAGCGGCGGGCAAGACGGGCGATCTTCTCTCTAAAGCCGTTGATGTAAACGGCGTCAAGGTAGCATGCGTCGACCTCGGCGAGAGCGAAGCGGGCGAGGTTCGTTCTGTCATGGATCAGGCGAAAACGCTCGGCGACGACGTTGTCGTTATCGCGGCAGCCGTCAACAAAGAAAAAGGCACCGTTTCGTTCGGATGCACGTGCGGTAAGTCCGCCGTTAAGTTGGGCGCGCACGCAGGAAATATCGTCAGAGAAACAGCGAAAATCGCCGGCGGTAACGGCGGAGGCAAACCCGACAGCGCAATGGCGGGAGGCAAGGATATAACAAAAGTATCCGAAGCTCTTTCAAAAGCAGCCGAAATTGTCGGTATGTTTGTAAAATAAATAAATAAATAAATAATATTTTATTATAAAACATATAAAGGAGATGTAAAAAATGGACAACTGCATTTTCTGTAAAATAGTCAAAGGAGAAATTCCCTCGACAAAGGTTTACGAGGACGATACAGTTCTTGCGTTCAGAGACTTAGAGCCTCAGGCTCCCCAGCACATTCTGATTATCCCCAAGGAACATATCGCCTCAGCCGCCGAAATCACGGACAAAAACAGCGCGGTTGTGGCACATATATTTGAGACCGCCGCAAAGATTGCCCATGATCTCGGATTTGCCGACGGCTTCAGAGTCGTAAACAACTGCGGAGACAGTGCGGGACAGAGCGTAAAGCATCTGCATTTCCACGTCCTCGCGGGCAGAGACTTTACCTGGCCTCCGGGCTGATAAACAAATTACAATACAAATAGGAGGGACAGACTATGATAAGACCGTTTTTCGTATTCGGGCTTACGGAGTTTCTGTCCCTTCTTTTGTTCAGATTCGCAGGTATTAAAACAGCCGTCATATCCGGCGCAGTCTCTCTCACGGCGTATATATTCTTAATACTGTATAAACGAAATTTCAAAATAAAGATTTATCTTAAAAGCATATCTGCGTTCATTCTGATTTCTGCAATATTATTTTCCGGGGAATATTACTGCGTTCAAAAACCTGCGCAAACGCTTGCCGACGAGTCGACTCACTCGCTGTCCGGCGAAATATTCGACGATACGAAAGAGTCGTACGGAAAATATTATTATTACATAAAACTCAGCGAATTCGACGGGGAAAAGACAAATGTCAGAATCCGCTTTTCATCCTCAGATTATTATAAACTCGAAATCGGCAGTAAAATTAAAATTGATAATGCGACGGTCTATAAACTCGGCAGGTATACGGACGGCGTTTATATAGGCGCATATTCTTCATCCGATATGACGGTCTCCGACGGAAAAACAAACATAACTTATTCTTTTATATCAAATGTCCGAAGTTACATAACAAACACGCTGTTTAATAACATGCCGACCGACACCGCGTCGCTGTGTACTGCTCTGCTTACGGGCAATACGCAAAGACTTCCGCAAAGCTTCACCACATATTTCAGATATTCGGGAGTCAGCCATCTTTTCGCGGTTTCGGGTCTGCATCTCACAATCTGGACGTCGATTCTGTTCTTCATTCTTAACAGAATTTTCAAAGGGAAACGACGGCTTAAAGCCGTAATTTCCGCGCTGTTTATAGTATTCTTCATGTTCCTTACGGGCTTTACCCGTTCTGTGATGAGAGCGGGCGTTATGCTTCTTCTTTTCAACGCGGGAGCTTTCTTCAAAAAGAAAACGGACAGTATAAATTCTCTTTTCTTTGCGCTGACCGCAATTTTAAGTTACGATACGAATTTATGTACGGACGTTTCGCTTCTGATGTCATTCTTTTCGTGTCTCGGTCTTATAACTTTCGCGCCGAAGCTTAATAATCTGCTCGGCGTGTACATCGGGAAAATAAAATTCAAACCAGTAAAAATTATTCTTAACTTCATAAATTCGAGCGTATGCGTTTCACTCTCGGCTACGCTTTTTACTCTTATAATATCGTCAATATTCTTCGGTACATTCTCCGCGATAAGCCCGGTTACCAATCTTGTCGCAGTTCCGCTCGGCGAGGGTGTAATGCTGTGCTCCGCATTCGGAATAATCTTATCCGCCATCGGAGCGCAGAGCGTAGTGTTTATACTTGCCTATATACTGTCCCGCGCGCTGTTGTTCGTTACGGACAAACTCTCAATGATATCGGAATGTTCCGTCAACATGACAAACAATGTATTCCTTTACTTTGCGGCGGCGGTGTTCGTATGCTTTCTTGTCATACTGTTTATTAAATCGAACAACGAAAAGACAGTTCGCAATGCGGGAATTATCGCTTTGACTCTGATTTTTATATGCGGGGTATCCTCGCAGTTTACAGCGCTCAACGACAACAGCGTAACGGTTTCGTCAACGGGCGAATGTATGTCCGCTGTGTTTAAATTTAAGGGCGGAAACGCGGTATGCGTATCGTCAGAAGATTCGAAAACTTCGGATTACTCACCCATAAGTTCGATTCTCGGCAAACGCGGAACAGACGTGCTGATTCTCGACAATGAATCGGATTCGGCTTCTTCGTATTTAAGCACCGCTGTTTCGCAAATCTCTGCGAGGATAAGCGTTATATCGCCGTCGGTTACAGACCCGTCGCTGTTGAGAAATACCGAAGAAGTAAACAAAAGCGATAACTGTCTTATCAAAATCGGCGGCAATACAAATATTAAATACGTAAAGGACACGTCGGATTCGTATGTACATTTTACGTCCGAAACGTATTCGTGCATTATGCTTCTTGACTCCGATTCGGTTTCATCCTGTCCGAAGAGCGCGGACATTCTGATAGTCAGAGGGCATATTCCCGATTATATTGACGTTTCTCAATTTCGGTGTATAATAGTAGTATCCCCTGCCGACAAAACGCTCGCGGGACAAAAGAAAAAGAACGTTTACTATACAGAGCACAACGACACCGTAACAGTCAGAAACGGAGAGATAAAATGATATTAACCGGCGAGGACGCGCTGAAAAAACACATAAAACAGAATACGCCCGCGCGCCTTTATTTTATCTACGGCGACGAGGATTATTTAAAATCGAATTATTCTCTTCTTTTAGCCTCGAAGATTACGGACACGTCCGGTTCGGGATTCAATTTTTATCAATTCAATTCCGAAATGACGTTCGATATGTTTTACGAGGCGTGCGAAAGTCTGCCCATGATGGCGGACAGAATATGCGTATTCGTAAAGGATTTGCCGTTAAATAAGCTGACGGACGCGGAGATTAAAGATTACGAAAAGCTCTTATCAAATCTGCCGGAGACTACCACCGTTATTTTTTCAATGGTAACCGTCCCGGTCGACAAAAACACCGTAAAATGGAAAAATATAATCGACATGTTTTCGAAATACGGCGTATGCGCCGAGCTTTCCAAACGAAACATGCAGTCCATGATAAAAATGCTCGTTTCGCGCGCGGAACAGGCGGGATGTTCGATTTCTTCCCAGAACGCACAGTATTTAATAAACGCGGCAGGAGACGATTTAAACAGGCTTTTGGGCGAATTTGACAAGCTGTGCGCCTACGCTTCAAAACGCGAAATAACGGCAGACATGATAGACAAGGTCGCCGTCAGGAGCGTTGAAGCGTCCGTATTTAATATTGCAAAGGCGATTAATTCATCCGACGGGGACAAAGCGTACAAGCTGCTTAGCGAATTATTAAAACAAAAAACCGAGCCTACGCTTATAGTCGGCGTTTTGGCGGGCGAATACGCAGATTTATACAGGATGAAAATGTCCGACAAATACGGCGGCTCGCTCAGAGAAATATCGACAGAATTCTCGTATAAAAACAAAGAATTCAGATTAAAAAACGCATCGAGACTTTGTAAAAACTATTCCGAAAAACGAATAAAAAAAATCATGGAGACAATAGCCGATACGGATATTAAAATTAAAACATCCGGCGCCGACAAAACCATGATTTTAGAGGAGCTTATCGCAAAACTGCTGCTGCTCACGGGGAAAACAGGATGATAAAAACCGACAGAGCCGTTATAGTAGAAGGACGTTACGATAAAATAAAATTAACAAACATTCTCGACGCACAGATAATCGAAACCGGCGGATTCTCAATATTCAACGACGGCGAAAAACGCGCGTTTATAAAACGTCTCGCCGAGACAAAAGGCATTATTATAATAACCGACTCGGACGCGGCGGGATTTAAAATAAGAAATTATATTAAGAATTTTTCAAAAAACGGTGATATAATAAACGTATACATTCCCGATATTCTCGGCAAGGAAAAACGTAAGAATACGTATTCAAAAGAGCGAAAACTGGGCGTAGAGGGCATGGATGACTCCGTACTGCTCGAAGCGTTTAAAAAGGCGGGCATAACTGCGGACAGTTCGGCTTCGGACGAAAACAGACGTTTGATCACAAAAACCGATCTGTACCTCGACGGATTCAACGGGACGGACAATTCGTGCGAAAAAAGACGAAAGCTGTTGACTCTCCTCTCGCTTCCGAAACGGCTATCCTCCTCGGCTATGCTCGATGCTCTCAACTCGTTTTATACATTCGAACAATATAAACAGGCAGTAACCGCTGTCGAAAAGGGTGATGACTTTAATGAAATTTAACAAAAAACCGGCATTCGTTTTTTTCGTAATACTTTTATGTATTGCACTATGTGCGACGGCGACGGCGGCGATAACGCGCCTTGCGTCAAAATCGCAGGGCAAAACGCAGAGCTATATCGTCAACCGCGTGAATATAACGTTTGAAAATACGGAATTTACGTTCGACAACGTTTCCGCGGGCGATACGCTCACATGCAAGGCGCACGTTTCGATAGAAAAAACGGAACCCGATTTTTACGGCGTATTGAATTCGATAACGATTTCCGGCACGCCGTTTTCCTCGACGGTATTCTACGCGGGCAAAAACAACGGCGATTCTTCGATCCCCGAAAACGCGGTTCTGCCCGTCTCCGACGGTAAAACCGTACCGCTTGAATGGGATATAGAATTCTCATTCGTGTTCGACGGCGAAACAGCAATCTATAATCTGAACGCAGATATAGACTACACGACGGGCGTATCAAAAAATACCGCGCAAAGATACATTACAAGCGTACCGATAACCGTATATGTCCCCCTCGAAAAAGCATAACGCATAAAAATTAATATAAAAACCAACCGCCCGGGAAACACTCAATTCTGTGTTGCCTCGGGCGGTTAATTTGTACTTAAAAGTCTAAATATGACCGTCCCGCATAAAACGCAGGACGGTCATATATTTACATATTTAACGGTATTATAATTCTCTGAAAATCCGCGTACCCTTTTTCTTTATCCACGCATACATTAACGCCGAAAGTATGAAAAATATCAAAGCGAAAACCGCAAGATACGCCCAGTCGGGAATAACTCCGTTCATTATCAAATTGCCGACGGCAATCAGAATTGCAAATATCATACCGCCGAATACCGATATCATCGGAGGCAGTCCCTGTTTAATGGGCGAGATCTCATTTGTCCAGTTGAGATTCGGCATTTTAAGTCCGAGAATAAGACCGAACTCGGAGAAAAACAGAATCGAAACGAGCACGGTAATAAATGTCATAATCCATTCAAGCGCGTTCATTTCCGCTATGATACACGCACACACGGAACAGAACAGTGCCGGAATACCCGTCAGCACAGTCTGCACATACACCTTAGCCTTAAGAACGTCGAACGCGTCAACGGGCAGACTCTGATATATCCACAGCGACTTTCCCTCGAGCGAAACCGACGGCGCGGTTATATCGTTCATGGCGCACATTATGCACACCGCGGCGCACAGCATAACCTTGGGCGACAGAAAACCGCCGAACTGATGATCAAAAAACGAAAGTATACTGTCTCCTTTAATAATGAAAGCGACGCCTGCGATTATTAAAACAAGACAGCCCATACCGCAGTTGAGCATATAATTCGCGCTTGAAGTAAAACGCCTGAGCTCCTTGCAGAACAGCGCGGAATCAAGGCTCTTTTTCTTTTCGGACTTTTCCTTATGCCTAACCCTGCTCTGCTCGGAGGATAAAACAGCCGTTTTGACAAAGCTCTTTGATATAAGAAAAATCGTAAGGGCAATAACAGCCGTCAGAATGAGCGAGGCAACGAGCATATAAAGAATATTGCCCGCGAAGGCTTCGCCCAAAGCGTAAGCCGAAAACGACATTGTCTTTATTTTATCGCTCAAAACCGCGGCATTGTTAATAAGATATGATATAAAGCTCTGTGCCTTAAAGCATACAAAGTAATACAATCCGAAAAACACCAGAGACGTCAAAACGGTAATATAGCTTTTTCTCTTTAATTTAACGCTGACTCTCGCGACGACATAGCCGAGGGCGCACGACAGAATCAGAATGACGGCGGAAATTTCCGCTATAAAAAGAATATTGCATATTACGGACAAAACGTCCGTCCTTGCTTTTATCCAATAAACGATAACGGCGGGAACCGTTACGACCGAGGAATACATCAGTCCCATAAGATACACGCTCATAAGCCGGGAGGCTATGATATCCTTTACGGGAATGGGCATGCTCAAAAGCAGGTCATTGTCCTTTGAAAGATACAGACCCGAAAACGTGTTGAATATACTTCCGAATGCGCCCAAAAGCACCGCAACCGCGCCGAAAAACAGAAAATACAGCCAGTCGGCACCGGCTGAAACGAGCGCACCGCACATAGATACAGCCAAAAAAGTGAATATTCCGCCGAGCATTCCCGCCATTAAAAAGACAAACAGAACAATAAATCCTATCGTCGAAGCCTTTGAACGAGCTTTATTCTTCTTTTCATCATAAAAATACATTCTGAATATTTCCATGATTTGCTTTTTTAAAAGAATTTTAAGCATCCGCGTCGTCCTCCAGCTCAAGGAAAACGTCCTCGAGCGAATCATCGCCCCTTACCTCGTCCATGGTTCCGCTTCTGATAAGCTTTCCGCCCTTGATAATGGCGACCTTATCGCACAGCTTCTGAGCAACCTCGAGAACGTGAGTCGAGAAGAATATCGCTCCCCCGTTATCACAGACCGAGCGCATCATGCCTTTAAGAAGATGCGAAGCCTTGGGATCAAGACCGACGAACGGTTCGTCCATAATAATAAGCTTCGGCTCGTGAATCCACGCGGAGATAAGCGCAAGCTTCTGCTTCATTCCGTGAGAATATGAGGCTATCGGCTGACTTAAATCCGGCGTTATCTCGAACATATCGGCGTATTTTTTTATTCTCTCCCCGCGTTCCTTTTCTCCGACTTCAAAAATGTCCGCTATGAAATTAAGATATTTAATACCGCTCATAAAGTCGTAAAGATCGGGATTGTCGGGTATATACGCCGTTATTTTTTTGCACGCGAGCGGATCGTCCTTAATGTTTATACCGCCGATTTTTATCTCGCCCTCGTCGAACTGGAGAATTCCGGCACATGCCTTTAACGTCGTGGTCTTTCCCGCGCCGTTATGACCTATGAAGCCGTATATTTCGCCCGGGGCTATGTGAAGCGTCAGGTCGTCGACGGCCTTTTTATCCCCGTAGCGTTTCGTATAATGATTTATTTCAAGCATTATTCGTGCTCTCCTTCGTTCATATTTTCAAAGAAAGAATTATAAAGCTTCGACCATTTGTCGGCGTTCTCGGGGGTATAAACATCCTTATATCTGCTCTCTATAACCTTCATTTTTGCAACGTTTTTGGCAATTGCCGAAAACAGTCTTCTCAAATCGGGGAATCCGACTATTTTTTTTGCCTTGTCCATAATAACGGACGCTTTGAGCGAGGTTATTATCTTGCCGAGTCCCGCCTCGCTTCCGAACATGGAGAAATCCTCCGACGAAATTATCTTACCGCCCAGTGCGTATTCGAGATCATCCATCGTAAGCATCGGGAAAAGACCCTTTACCACGGCAAGCATGCATGCGCCGAAGCCTATTTCCTCAAAGAATTTCGACTGATACTCCCAAAGCGTTTCCTTATCGTAAATACCGTCGGGATCTGAGGCTATGCAGTCGGCAAGAAGCTTGCCCGCTCTCATGGAATAGCCTATGCCCGAGCCCTTTACGGGAATGGTCATGAATGCGCTGTCGCCGACTGCGGCGTAGCCGTCTGCGACCATAATCGCAAGAGGCTGCCGGACGGGAATATCGACAATATTACCGCCCTTTAATAACCGCTGCCCCATATGGGGATTGTCTTTTCTCAAAACCTTAAGACCGTCCGCAATCCTCTGCTCGTCAATTCCGTTAAAGAATCCGAGGAACACGTCAACCGTCTTATCATGTGTTATAACCCACATAATACCGCAGTTCTCTCCCGGAATAAGCGATACCTCATATTTAAATTCAGGCTCCTTTGCCGATTTCAGACGGTTGAAATACGCCCTGTATGTATGCAAGACCTCGTAAGCTCCGGGCATTTTCGTTATGTTCATAAAATCGGGCAGATTCATTCTTATCGGAGAATAAAGTCCGCACGCGTCTATTACCATATCGGCGTATACATCGCCCTTGCTTGTCCTGATTCCGGCGACCCGTCCGCCGAGAATCAGAGGCTTGACAATCTCGCAGTTATATACAAATTTCGCTCCCGCGTCCTCTGCGAGAGTGATAAGATGCTTATACAAAGCGTTTCTGTCGATTTCGACAGTGAATGAATCGTCCGACTGAACCTGGCTTATCGGCTCTACATCCGTACCGGGTACGCAGAACGTAATGGGAGTTCTGACAACCTTGTAATCCTCCGGTACGGGGATTCCCGAAAGCTCAAATCCGTCTAAATGAACAGAGTCGGTCTGTTTTAAACCGAGCTTTCCTTTTTTTCCTTTTTCGTAAACGGTAACGTCGTAGCCCTCGAGCGCAAGATAGTATGCCGCGACTATTCCGCCGTGACCCGCTCCGGCAACTATGATTTTTCTGTCCATATATTTCAACCGTCCTTTAATATTTCTTATATTTGACAATTTTAGAATACTACATATTTTTTTAACAGTCAAGGAATATTATATTACAAAACCGTCATCTTTTATTAATTTAATATTAAGATTCATTGACACTTTGACGATAATAGTATAATATATTCTCTGAAAGGGGCGGTTATATGACGACGGTACTGTTTTGTTCACCGAGAAAAAACGGCTGCACCGCCGAGGTTCTGTCCCGGTTTATTAAAAACAGAGACGATATAAATTTAATTGATATTTACGCCCTGTCCCCTGCGCCCTGCACCGCATGCGAAAAGTGCAGAACGGACTACAGATGCGTAAATTTTGACATGGATTCGGCATTGAACGATATTGAAAATTCGGATTTTCTCATCGTCGCAACGCCCGTATATAATTATTCGGTTCCTGCGCCGATGAAGGCGTTTCTCGACAGACTTCAGCCGTTGTATGAGCGAGGAAACAAAAAAATAAACGAACAAAAACGCGCGTTTCTTATAGTAACGTGCGCGCAGAGCGGGAAGTATTCGTTTGATATTATAAGAAAACAGATGTCGCTCGCGTTTAAAGAATTGGGATTTTCATTTTCGGGCGAATTAAACGTCGGGTTCACGGATAAAAACGGCGCAGGAGAAAACGATTTGCAAAAAGCCGAAGCACTCTCATTTAATTTTTTCGGCGGAGAAAAAATATGTTCGGATATATAAAAACCAACCGTCCGGAGCTGAAGGTTCGCGACGATGAAATTTACAAGGGCGTATACTGTACGCTCTGCCGTGCGATAGGCAAGCGGTGCGGAATTATCGGACGCATGTTTTTAAGCTACGACGTGACGTTTATGCTCATAGCCTTAACTGCGTTGAGACAGGAATGCTCCCCGTTTGTAAAAATGCGCTGTCCGTTCAATATCGCAAAAAAGTGCCGTCGGTTTAAGGACATTACGCCCGACACGGCGTTTTGCGCGGATGTTTCGGTACTTTTAACCTATCATAAAATACGCGACAATATACGCGATTCAAGTTTTTTTAAAGCGATTTTGTTCAAAATATTATTATTAATATTAACTCCGTCGTACATTCGGGCGAAAAAGCACGCGCCCGACGCCGCCGAAATAATTATAAATTATATGGATTCTCAGTTTAAAACGGAGAAAAACGATAAAATAACGCTCGACTCTGCCGCCGACCCCACGGGCAGAATGTTAGGCGAGCTTTTCACATTGGGCGCAAGGCTTAACGAGATGAAGAAAGAAACGTACAGAGTCGGATATCTTACGGGCAGGTGGATATACCTTACCGACGCGGCGGACGATATCGAGAAGGATATAAAATCAGGTAATTTCAACCCGTTTTTAAAGTGCGGAATAACAGACAGGGAGAGCATACAAAACGAGCTTTTCATGACCGCCGGACAACTGTCCGAGGCTGTTTCAAAGCTTAAAATATATAAATTCAAAAGCATCATAGACAACATAATAAACGACGGGCTTTATATTCAGACTCAAAAAATTCTTACGGGAGAAAAGTAAATGGATTCATACGAAATACTCGGCATTCAGAGGAACGCGTCATATGAGCAGATCAGAAACGCATACAGGGACAAGGCGAGACTTTACGCAAACGACCCCGATATGATGAAAAAGCTCGACCTGGCGTACGACGAGGTTATAAATTCAGCGTCCGCGCAGAATACGACAGAAAGCGGAAATACCGATTATTCATATAATTACTCGGCGTTTACGGACATAAGAAATCTTATCGACGACGGCAATTACAACGAAGCGCAGAGACGGCTCGACGAAACGCCCGACTCAATGAAGAACGCGGAATGGTTTTATTTAAGCGGAGTCGTAAATCAGAGAAAGGGCTGGCTCAACGAGGCGTTTAACTGCTTTGAAAACGCGGTCAGGCTCGACGAGAACAACGGCGAATACGCTTCGGCTTACAACAACATGAAATCGGCGCGTTCCGGCGGCTACAGAACGACATCCGACGACAGAACTTCCGGCGGATGCGGATTCTGCGACGTCTGCTCGGGACTTCTGTGCGCGGACTGCCTGTGCGAATCGTGCGGCGGAGACTTAATACCGTGCTGTTAAGGAGAAGAAGATGAAAAAAAGCGCAAAAACCGCCCTCGGCGGTATAACGGCGTCACTGTCGCTCGTTTTCATGCTCCTGACAGCCGTTTTCCCGTTTCTGACATACGCCTCGCCCGAAATCGCGGGAACACTGCTTATAATAATGGTTCTCGAGCTTAACAAAAAATGGGCTTTCGGCGCGTACGTCACCGTAAGTCTGCTGTCGCTGTTCATCCTGCCCGATAAGGAGGCGGCGATGATGTACGTCGGATTTTTCGGATTTTACCCGATATTAAAACCCGTACTCGAAAGCAAGCTGCCGAGAGTGTGGGAGTGGTTGTGCAAATTTCTTGTGTTCAACGCAAGCGTCTGCGTTTCCTATCTTATAATAGTATACGTTTTCTCGATTCCGATTGAGGGAATGGAGCGTTTCGGAAAGTGGGCTGTTCCCGCCCTGCTTGCAATGGGCAACGTCATGTTCATTCTCTACGACATGGTAATATCACGTCTTGTATCGATTTACTTAAACCGCTGGCAGAAAAAATTTCATTCGATATTCAAAATTTAAATTTTTATCCCCCGGAGAGCTTCTTCGGGGGATATCTTTAACTTATTTTAATTTTATTCTATACTTAAACGAAAATTCTTTTTCCGTAAAATGCCTGAACGATTCTCTGCCCTCGTCGTTATTCGAGGACGAATCCATCTTATAATCAAGCGAAACTATCGTCTCATTAAGCTTTTCGAGTTCGTCGTCGTGCTTCGTATCGTGAAGCTGTCTGTCCGAATAAAGCTTCGCGTTAAACAGGAATCCGTCCGAATTCATGTCGTAAAATTCGAGCCCCCTGCCGTTTTCGTCCGTAATTGAGGCGTAGCGCGTTTTATAATGCGCAGAGCATTCCTGCGGTTTTATGTAGTGAACGAAATTATCGCCGACTGTGGTTTTGAATTTTGAAAGACGGCACGCCCTGAATCTGTCGGCGTACGACTCATAAGGACCGAATCCGAGATACTCGATATTTTCGAATTGATTACATAGCGATAATTTGAGTCCGAACCTCGGCAGATTGGGTACTCTCTCGCCGACAACGGCGTTACATTCGACGTCAACGCCCTCGGACGTGAAAATATAATTTATATCGGCTTTGACCGCGGGGGGCATTGCGGCAGCGCAGAACGACATCTTAACGTTTACGACGGCTCTCGTTCCCGTGTTTTCGGTAAGCTCGACGGAGTATGCGTGGTGAATACATCTGTCGAATCTCGCACGGTTCCACGTTTCGTCAAATCCTCTCGAATTGTAATTACAGCACCTCCATATACCGAAATCAACGGGCTTTACAAGATAACCGCCGTTCTCGTCTGATATATCCTCTATAAGTCCCGTTATTCGGCTTACCCTGCACGCGAATTTTTTACAGCGGACAAATATTTTCGTCCTGAATACGGACGCTTCGATTTTGTCCTCTCCGTTCTTTAATTCGTTTTTAACATCGGAAATTACAATTTGCTCGTCGCCGATAACATAGTCCTTATCTGCCCATTCGCAGTCATTTTTAAGCGCAAGATATACGTTTAACGTAAGAAGTCCCGTTTCGGCAGACGGAGTATCTATATCATATATTTTTGTTCCGCCGGGGGCTATAACCGTATCATTTATGACCGCTGACGAAATAATCTCGCCGTCAAGCTCAAATTCGTATTTAATATAGAATTCGGAAAGGTCTGTATAGAACCGTCTGTTCTTTATTTCAAGCTTGCCGTCCTTAAAATATGCATAAAAAGGCTTATACACCTTTTTCATATCGTAATAACCCGGGCGCTGTCTCCTGTCGGGGAATACAAGTCCGTCCGCACAGGAATAATTGTCGTTCGGGTCGTCGCCGAAATCTCCGCCGTAACGGTATTTGGGCTCCTCTTTTGTTCCGATATTTACGGCGTGGTCGGTAAGCTCCCATATACATCCGCCGAAATATTTATCACTGTCCTCGACGCCGTCCCAGTGTCTGTACACGTCGCCCGTACTCATTGAGCAGACATATTCGCAGTAGAAAAACGGCTTTTTGTATTCGTCGTTTTCAAGATATTTTTCGAGGTACGATATCGGCGCATACATACGGCTTTCTACATCGGAAATGTCCGAAAAATCCTTGCCGAGTCTTTCGGCGTATTCAAGATGCGCGTTCTCATAGTGAATCAGCGCACGCTTATCCCGGCTTCTTATAAACCGAGCCATGACGCGGTGATTTTCTCCGCAGCCGGATTCGTTTCCGAGTGACCACAGCAGAACGCACGAATGGTTCTTATCTCTTTCGAAAAGTCTTTCGGCTCTGTCGAGATATGCGTCCCGCCATTCGTGAACGTCCGAGCAGTGCGCCCAGTAGTCCCAGTACCAGTCGCCGTAGTTATATCCCATACCGTGCGTTTCGAGGTCGGCCTCGTCAACAACGGCAAAGCCCTGCTCGTCGCACATTTCAAGAAATCTCGGGTCGTTCGGGTAGTGCGACGTTCTTATCATGTTAACGCTTGCCTGTTTTAATAAGCGCAGGTCGCGCTTCATGCTCTCGACGCTTACCGCATAACCGGTTTCGGGGTCTGAGTCGTGTCGGTTTATGCCTCTGCACTTAAATTTAACGCCGTTTAAAAGAACGACGGAATTCTTTATTTCGAATTTTCTCATTCCGAGCTTAAAATAAATATTCTCGTCCCCGCACTTTATTTTAAGCGTGTATAACGCGGGCGTTTCGGGAGTCCAGAGAACGGCGTTATTTACCTCGAACGACGTTTTTTTGCATACGATTCCCGAGCAAATCTCTTTTCCGTCGGGTGAATAAAGCGTGTAAAAAGGCTTTACGATACCGTCGGAAATAACCGACATTTCAATTTCCGCATTATTTAATCCGTCGTCAAGGGTATGTATAATCTGAACGTCCTTTATATGATTTTCGTCGCGCGTGAGAATATATACGTCTCTGAATATACCGGAAAGTCTGAAAAAGTCCTGATCCTCAAGATACGAACCCGTACAGTGCTTAACGACGAGAGCTTCGATTGTATTTTCGCCGTCGGATAAATATTTCGTTATGTCGAATTCGCTCGTGCAGTGGCTGACCTCGGAGTAGCCGACGAAATTCGAATTAATCCACAGATAAAAGCACGAACTGACGCCCTCGAAATTTATATAGTATTTTTTATTGCTCTGCTTTTTAAAATCAAAAGTACGCCTGTACAGTCCGCACGGGTCGGCGTCGGGCAGGTGGGGAGGGTCGACGGGGTACGGATAATCCTGATTTATATAATTCGGCGCGTCGTATCCCCTGCCGAGCTTTAACTGCCAGTTAAACGGAACCGTCATTTTGTCATCGCACTTTTCGCCCGAGGGGAATATTCCGCCCAAAACGTCAAGCTCGTATACATTTTCGTAAAATTTAAAATCCCACTCGCCGTTAAGAAGCGTAAAAAACGAAGAGTTTTCACGTCTTGAACGGTCGTCGGAGTCTGCAAACGGGACAAAATACGCCCTCGGTTTTTCGCATCCGACATGGAGCGTATTCAAGTCCGTGTGATAATATCCTGTCATTTATTTCAGCCTTTCGTCATTATTCATCAGTATTTGATATCGAGTATCAGATTTAATACGTTTTCGGCGGTTCTCTGCATCTCGCCCAAGGTTATGCCGTCTTTCTTTTTAAGAGACTTCAGCATTGTTCCGTCGGGCGTTCTGTTCTGTCCTCTCGATCCGCCGGGCATGAGAACGTCGACCTGCGCCGTAACTCTGTACGCCTGATCGCTCATGTTTTTAAATTCGGGACTTTTACCCTTTTTCATCCACCAGTCGGTCATGACGCTGCCCTTATATCCCCATTCCGAACGCAGAACGGCAGTACATAAATCGTAATTATAATGACTGTATACGGAATTTACCTTATTATATGAGGTCATGATATTTTTAGGCTCGCCCTCTTTTACGCAGATTTCAAAGCCCTTTAAATATATTTCTCTCAACGCTCTTTCGCTTACTACGGAGTCGTTCATGTTACGTCTGAACTCCTGATTATTGCATGCAAAATGCTTCGGACACGCGCTTGCGCCCTCTGACTGTATACCGCGAACCGCGGCGGCGGCGATTTTGCCCGCGACGAGCGGATCCTCACTGTAATATTCAAAATTACGTCCGCACAGCGGGTTTCTGTGAATATTCATTCCGGGAGCTAAAAGAACGTCCGAACCGCGCTTTTTCATCTCCTTTGCGACGGCGGAATATACCTTCTCGACAATATCGGGATTGAACGTACAGGCAAGAAGCGTACCGCACGGCAGAAGCGAGCACTGCGCGGAGAGTCTTATTCCCGACGGTCCGTCCGTTGTCGTGACAGGCATTACGCCCTTGTCTCTCAATGATTCGAGAACTCCGCCGAATACACCCGCGTTACCCTTTGCGCCGAGAGGACTGTTCATTGTGTAGTCGCCCCTCGATATCGCCTCTAATTCGTCGTTGTCAAGCTGGGCGATAAATTCGCGCATTGTGCATTTTCCGCTCTTAACGAACGATAATTTATATCCCCTATCACCCGTCTGCGGTATTGATTCGGGGCGCGCGGATATAATTCTCTGTCGTAAATCCGTTGAATTTACAACTGCTTTTTTATACGAAACAACCGTAGAATCCCCGAGTTTTTTCGCGGTCATAATATCGAATTCTTTTTTCGGAGCGCATACCTGCTCTTTTTTATCATAAAGAACGGTATTTTTATTATAATATGTAAGAATTTTCTTAACGTCTCTTACGTTTTCACCCATATAAAAAGCGAATTCGCCCTTGTTTATAACATAGCTGTTCTTATAACCCGTAACGCCCTCGTCGTCATACGAACACAGCGCGTAATCATCCGAGATCAGAGTAACAGTTTCGCTCTCGCCGGGCTTTAAATCTCCCGTTTTTTTGAAAGCTGTTAATACAAGCGCGGGTTCGCCGAGCGGTTCGCACGGCTTTTCAAGATAAATTCCTACGGTCTGTCTGCCCGTATATCTGCCGGTATTCGTAACCTTTATTTTAAATTCGAAACCCGAATCCGTCTTTTTTGCGCCTGTCTTTTTAATATCAAACGTCGTATAGCTTAAACCGTAACCGAACGGATATACGACCTTATTCTTTGCAAACGTTTCGAAATATCTGTAACCGACGTAGATATCCTCTTTATAGAATGTAAAATCCTTATCTCCGAAATTCCTGCTTGACGGATAGTCGTCGATTGAATTCGCAATCGTGTCCGTAAGCTTTCCGCTCGGGCAGACTTTTCCGCACAGAATATCTGCGGCGGCGTTTCCCGACTCCATTCCGCCCTGCCAGATTATAAGAACCGCGCCGATTTTGCTTTTATATCTTCTGAGCCAGCTTAAATCGAATATTCCGCCGATATTGAGCAGAACAACGACGTTATCGTACTTAGCCGTTACCTTGTCGAGCATGTCCGCCTCGTCGTCGGCAAGAAGCCAGCTTCCCTTATCGTTCTTACAGTCCCTGTCCTCGCCCGCGCTTCTGCCTATCGTGACAACCGCCGTATCGTTATTGAACGACGAACGACGAACGAAGTCGATATCGAGCTTAGCCTCGGGATAATAGAACGGCCAGTGCGCCCAAAATCCGTGATTTATCGGATTTTTTTCATTGTAATCATTATAAAACGAAGCTATCTTCTCGTCGAGCGTAAGCCTTCCGCAGTTTCTGATACCGTCCGCAATGCTCACGGCGTAAGGCTTATTTACGTCTCCGCCCGAGCCATAGCCGACAAAGTGCGTCTGATACGACGTTATGCCGAACAGTGCAACTCTGCTGTTTTCTTTTAAAGGCAGAACGCCGTTGTTTTCAAGAAGCACCGCGCCCTCAGCCGCCGCCGAACGAAACAGAGCGGAAACATCCGCGTCAACATCGCCCCCGTCGGTTTCGCGTTTTGTCTCGTCCTGCGAGAGCGAATTTGCGACAGCCGCCGCAGTCTTTGTTACGATGTTATCTATTTTCTTTTTTAAATCCATAATATCACCGTCTTAATTTTTTATTCTTTTCTATTATATATATAAGAAACGATTATGTAAAGCCCAAAAATTTTTGTGAAAAATAAAAAATTTTCGATTAAACTATTTACATATTGATAATATTATGATATAATCACTTTCGTTTTGAGGGTGTAGCTCAGTTGGTTAGAGTGCTTGCTTGACATGCAAGAGGTCGGTGGTTCGAGCCCACTCATCCTCACCAGAACCGTCTTGCATATCATGGCAGGACGGTTATTTATATAACTTTTTTTATAAAATATTCGACTGCGAAAGGGTGATACCATGGATATAGAGAGATGCGAATGTAATATTTCCGAACCCGAAAAAATAAAAGCGATACGCGACGAAATGCTCTCCGACAAGGAGCTTGAGGGCGTAGCAAATCTTTTTAAAATACTCGGCGACCCTACTCGCGCGAGAATCGTGACCGCGCTTGACAACAAGGAGGTCTGCGTGTGCGACCTTGCGGAGGCTCTGGGTATGACGAAGTCGGCAGTCTCCCACCAGCTCGCGATTTTAAAGGCGAATAATATCGTCAAGTCCCGCCGTTCGGGCAAACACATTTATTACAGCTTCGACGACGGACATATCACAGCGATAATAGAAATTGCGCAGTCGCATATTAAGCATAAGCATTGATAAAAATATTCGGCATATTCGAATAATAATCGACATTTAAGAAATATCCGCAGTTTTTCGGATATTTCTTATTTTTTTTGAAAAAGCTATTGACAATTGAATACTTGTTCAACTATAATACAGATGACAGATGAACAACCGTTCAACTGTTTCCATATAATTTATCGTTTGAAAGAGGTTTGCTTATCATGAAAAAAACATACGGTATCGAAGTAGACTGTGCAAACTGCGCTTCCAAAATGGAGGACGCGGCCGCAAAAACCAACGGCGTTAAATCGGCGGTTGTATCGTTCATGACTCAGAAAATGAAGGTTGAGTTCGAGGACGGAGCTGACATTGACGAAACTATGAAGCTTGTTCTTAAAAACTGCAAAAAAGTCGAGGATGACTGCGAAATCTTCATCTGATTATCAACACTTAAAATCCGGTACGATTCGGAGCGAATTATCATGAATAAAAAACAGAAAAAAGTTCTTATACGTATTATAATATCGGCAATCCTTGTGATTATCCTGTCGGTTCTGTTTAAATTCGTCGAGTTAAACATTTGGATTCAGGCGGTTCTTTATCTCATCCCCTATGCGGTTATCGGTTACGATATACTGAAAAAAGCCGTCAAGGGCATAATCAAAGGTCAGATTTTCGACGAAAACTTCCTTATGGCTGTCGCAACTGTCGGCGCTATCGGCTTAGGCGACTTCCGCGAGGGCGTTGCGGTTATGCTGTTCTATCAGACAGGCGAGCTTTTCCAGAGCGTGGCAGTCGGAAAGAGCCGTAAGAATATAACAGAATTAATGGATATACGTCCCGATTACGCAAACGTCGAAATCGACGGCAGGTTAGAGCAGGTCGACCCCGACGACGTTGAAACGGGCACGGAAATAACAGTAAATCCCGGAGAGAAGGTACCTATCGACGGTATCGTCGTTTCGGGCGAAACAACGCTTGACACAAGCGCGCTCACAGGTGAAAGCGTTCCGAGAAATGCGGGAAAAGGCGATGAGGTCATCAGCGGATGCATTAACCTCACGGGCGAAATCAGAATCAAAACGACTAAGGAATTCGGCGAATCCACAGTTTCGAAAATACTCGACCTCGTTGAAAATTCGAGCATGAAAAAATCAAAAAGCGAAAATTTCATCACAAAATTCGCAAGATACTACACACCTGCCGTATGTATCGGTGCGCTCGTTCTCGCAATTATTCCCCCTGTCATAAAACTCATAATCGGTCAGTCTCCCGCATGGGGCGACTGGATAACGAGAGCGCTGACTTTCCTTGTTATAAGCTGTCCGTGCGCGCTTGTTATTTCGATTCCTTTAAGCTTCTTTGCGGGAATCGGATGCGCTTCGAGCAACGGCATCCTTGTAAAGGGCTCTAACTATCTTGAGGCTCTTTCGGACGCAAAATACATTGTGTTCGATAAAACGGGTACGCTTACAAAGGGCGTTTTCGAGGTTACGGGCGTATACCCGGCAGAGGGCTTCGATTCCGACTCGCTTTTATACTACGCTTCGTACGCAGAGAGCGGTTCGAGCCATCCTATCAGCTTAAGTCTTAAAAAGCATTACGGAAAGGATATTGACAGAAGCAAGGTAACCGACGTAAAGGAAATTTCCGGTCACGGCGTTTCGGCAAAGGTCGAATCGAAGCAGGTTTTTGCGGGCAATATTAAATTAATGAAGCTCGAAAATATAAACGTTTCCGACATTCACGACGAGGGAACGGTCGTATACGTAAGCGTTGACAAAAAGTATGCGGGCTGCATAGTCATTTCCGACATAGTAAAGGACTCGTCGAAGGAAGCGATTGCACTCTTAAAGCATCACGGAATCAAAAAGACGGTAATGCTCACGGGCGACTCCGAAAACACGGCGAAGCGCGTAGCATCCGAAATCGGCATTGACGAGTACAAGTCACAGCTTCTCCCTGCGGATAAGGTAAACGAGGTTGAGAAGCTTCTCAGTGAAAAGACGGGCAAGGAAAAGCTTGCGTTCGTAGGCGACGGAATAAACGACGCTCCCGTCCTTTCGAGAGCGGACATAGGTATAGCGATGGGTGCGCTCGGCTCGGACGCGGCTATCGAGGCGGCGGATATCGTATTAATGGACGACGACCCCGCAAAGATTCCGCTTGCAAGTAAAATTTCGCAGAAAACCTTGCGAATTGTTAAGGAAAATATCGTATTCGCACTTTTTATAAAGGCGGTATGCCTGATTCTCGGCGCGCTCGGAATTGCTAATATGTGGATCGCGATTTTTGCTGACGTAGGAGTTATGGTTATCGCCGTACTCAACGCGACAAGGGCGTTAAAATTAAAATAATAAAGTTAAAACAATACCGCCGAAACAGGTTTCACAATCCGTTTCGGCGGTCAGTTTTATTTATCTGTAATTATTTCAGCATATAATCAATACAGCGTTTTACGTTTCTGTCCCATAACGCCCAATCGTGACCGCCGTCCTCGAAAACGTATTTAACATCCATACCCAGTTTATCGGCTTTTTCCTTAAACGATTCGGACGCTTTAATCCAAAAATCCTGCTTACCGCACGAAATATACATTTTCATATCCTTATGCTTTTCCTTATCGAGCATGGTTTTCGGATCTTCTGCCGTGCCGTCACTGAAAAACGGCTTCATAAACGGGAACTCCGAATCAATAGTATTTGCAAAGCCCGCCGCGACGTATTTTAAATCGAGAAGCCCCGAAAACGAGCCGAAGCCGAAGTATTTATCGGGATTTGCAAGGGCGATTTTGGCGGCTCCCATACCGCCCATAGAAAGCCCCGCTATAAAATTTTTATCCCTGTCGTTTGAAATTCCTATAATCGAATGAAAATACCGGGGAAGCTCTTTTACTATAAATTCCTTAAAATTCTGAGAATAAATATTGTCGCAGTACATGCTTCTGTCGCCGTCGGGCATTATGACATTTATACCGTACTCGCCCGCATAACGCTCTATTGACGAAAAACGCGTCCAGCATGTATTATCATCCGACAGTCCGTGCAAAAGCCACAGGGTCTTTCTGTCGGGAACGTCGGTTCTCTGCGAATACGTCTCGGGAAAACACACGGTAACCTCGGTCTGCTTCTTTAAAGCCTGCGAGGCAAAATTAAACGATGCAATTGACATTACCTATAAATTCCTTTCAAAATTATTATACGATACCCTCGTTATTTATAGCCGACATGAACGCCGGAATAAGCTGCTTCTTTCGCGAAACAACTCCGCCGAGCGTTAAGCATCCGTTTTCGGGCGTTTTTCCGAAAGCCTCTTTGCACAGCTCGTCCGCGCCCTCGCCGTAGCATATAAGCTCCGTGCTCTCGGTTATTATATCCGTGAGCATAAAGAAAACCATGTCGAGTCTGTGCTCCGAGCACATTTTCGCAACGTAGCTGAGCATTTTATCCTTTATGGAGGAAAGCTCCTTTTCGCTCATCGAATTAATTTGTCCTACGCCGAGAGTGATTTTTCCGACCTCGAATTTCTTATAATCCTGATAGAAAATTTCCTCGGGAGTTTTCTCGATAAGATTGCTGCCTGCCGTAAACATTTCCACTCCGAATTTTTCGCAGTCTATGCCCGCAATTTGAGCCAGGGCGTGCGCCGCGTCCTTATCAAAGGGCGTGCATGTGGGACTTCTGAACAAAAGAGTATCGGACAAAATTGCCCCGCAAAGAAGTCCGGCGGTGTCGGAAGAAAGCTCTACGCCCTTCTCCCTGTAAATTTTATAAATAATGGAAGCCGTACAGCCTACCGGCTCGTTTCTGAAATATACGGGCGATACCGTCTCAAGCGAGCCTAAGCGGTGATGGTCTATAACCTCTAAAATATCGGCGTTTCTGATGTTGTCGACAGCCTGCGCCTCCTCGTTATGGTCGACGAGAATAACCGCCCTCTTGTGCGCACCCAATAAATTACGTCTCGATATCATGCCGAGGTACGTGCCCTTTTTCTTATCGACTATCGGGAAATCCCTGAATCTGCGCTTCATCATTTCCTCTTTTATATCGTCGGTATAGTCATACGGGTCAAACGTTGTAAGATTTTCGCTTTTCATAAAAAAGCCGACGGTCATGCTCTGATTTATAAGCCTTGCAACCTCGTACGTATCGAGCGGAGTTACGATAACACAGCAGTTGTTCACGGCGGCAAGGTTGCGAATGGATTTTGAAACGGGCGCGCCGAGACAGATGACGATACATCCCGCCTCCATCTCGATTGCGCTCAACTGCGACTCATACCTGTTGCCGAGAATAACCATATCGTTCGGCTTTATATAATGCTCCATAACATCGGGGTTTGCGGCGGCGATTATAACCTTACCCGAATTAAAGTCCGCGTTTTCGTCGCCGACAATCATCTCGCCGTCGAGCGTTTCTATAATATTCTTATAAGGTGTATGCCCCGCGGAAAGTATGGAGCTGTCCTGCCGTCTCATCATGGATGTGGCTATGTCCTGAATCGTTATTATGCCCTCTAATTTATTATCCCCGGAAACTATCGGGAGCGTTACCGCGTTGATTTCGTCCATAAGCTCCCACGCTTTTTTTAAAGAAAGCCCGCTGTCAACGCCCGGAACCTTCCGTATCTCCATATCCTTTACACGGGTGCCTATATTATTAAGATAAACGGGGATATCCGCCGAGAATCTGTTTAAAACATATTCAGTCTCTGCGTTTATCTGTCCCGCGCGCGTCGCAACGTATGAATTGCCGTCCCCGAGCGCGTTTTTAAGCCGGGAATACGCTATCGCGGAGCAAATCGAATCCGTATCGGGATTTCTGTGTCCTACAACGTAAACCGTTCTTTTATCTGCCATAACATCGCCTCCTGATTGTACTCTGTATTATGATAAAAGTATATCACAGCTATAAATAATTGTAAACAAAAATCTAACTCATTGACTTTACGGTTTAAAGGTATATAATTATTAAGATATATAAATTTTGGAGAGAAATAAAATGGAAAAGAAAAAAATCAATTTTGCGGGACCCTTGTGTCTTTTGCTCGCGGCGATAATATGGGGAATATCGTTCGTCGCACAGAGCGAGGGCGCAAGCGTCGGAGACTTTACGTTTATAGGCATAAGGAGCCTGCTTGCGAGCGCGTCGATTTTCGTATACATACTGATAAGCTCCGCGTTCTCAAAAAAGAAAAATACGGCTGAACCGAAAATGCAGGAGAATAAAAAAGTCCTTTGGATATGCGGTACGGTCTGCGGTCTTGCGCTGTGCGCGGCTACGAATTTACAGCAGATAGGCATACGTCTCCTGCCCGAGGGGACAAGCGTGGGCAAGGCGGGCTTTCTCACGGCTCTTTACATAGTTCTCGTGCCGATACTCGGCATTTTTCTGAAAAAGCGTATTTCGCCGCTCGTATGGGGCGCAGTCGCGATTGCCGTATGCGGACTGTATCTTATCGCAATTCCGAAGGGCTCGTCGCTCGGAGGAATTACGTCCGCCGACATACTTCTTATCGCCTGCGCGCTTTGCTTTGCGGTTCATATTACGTTATGCGACCTTTTCGCACCGAAAGCGGATCCCGTTAAGATTTCCTGCATACAGTTTCTCGTATGCGGAGTCATTTCGTGCATATTCATGTTTATATTCGAGGATTTCAATATTCATAAAATTTTGAAAATGAGCATCCCGATTCTCTATTCGGGCGTGCTTTCCGGAGGCGTGGCGTTTACGCTTCAGATAATCGGACAGAGATTCACGCCTCCCGCGCTTGCCGCCATGCTGATGAGTCTCGAATCCACATTTTCCGTAATCGCGGACTGGATAATCAGAGGAAACAAGATGTCTGCACGCGAGCTTATCGGCTGTGCCGTCATGTTCTCGGCGATAATTCTCGCCCAGCTCCCCGTCTCAGCAAAGAAAAAAGACAAAGCTTAATTTTTATCACAGAAAAAAGACAAAGCTTAATTTTTATCACAGAAAAAAGACAAATAGTATCATTATGACTCTTGAATAATTTATAAAAAAAGCTTATACTGTTTATAAATTATTATAAGGAGTTCACAAAATGAAAAGAATTTTCGTCATTCTCCTATCTATTCTTATTGCATTTTCATGCATGAGTACAGCATACGCGGTAAAGCCAGGCAAAAACGACGTTTCGGATTACCCCGTTATTCTCGTTCCGGGTTACAGCTCGTCTCCCCTGTTTTTAACCAAAGACGACGGAACCGTCGAACAGGTTTGGGGCGTCGACATGGACGAAATCAAAAATCAGGTTCTCACCCATATCGCGGAGCTCGGTCTCGGACTCGGTGCGCTCGGAGCCGGCGAGGCTAAATATATCGGCGAAACCGTTGGAAAAGCGGCGGTCGAGATGTACGGCGTTCTTGCGTACAATCCCGACGGTACGAGTGTTAACAATATATCAACACGCTTTCAGTCGGCAAAAGAATGCAACTGGGCGGCTCTTGCCGAAGCGTACCCCGACGGCGAATTCAGACCCGAAAAAGAGGTTATGGCTGAGATCGCAAATTATGTCGGCGAGGAGAACATTTACGTATTCTTTACCGATTTCAGACAGTTTGTCTCCGACTGTGCGTCAGACCTCGACAGGCTTATACAGAGCGTTAAGGAATACACAGGCAAGGATAAGGTTAATCTTATTTCGATAAGCCACGGCGGACAGGTAACGGGAACTTACCTCTCTCTTTACGGACATAAAAACGACGTAAACAACGCGGTAATGATAGTGCCTGCCCTCGGTGGAGCGGGATTTGCATACGACGCAGTTTCCGAAACCGCGATCCTCGACGAGGTTACGCTCTTAAAATTCATTGAACACGGAATGATGTCCGAGGAGGACTACAACTGGCTCGTAAGAGCGAACGAACTCGGCTTCCTTGACGACATAATTGACTACCTCATCCCTTATGCAAAGCAGATAATGGGTTACTGGGGCAGTATATGGGACTTCGTTCCGACAGATAAGCTTGACGGCTGTTTTGACCTGCTCGACAAAAACGAGAGCGCGCCGTTAATCGAAAAAACCGCGGCGTTCCACGAAAACGTAATGGCTCATTATTCGCAAGCGTTTAAAAAGTGCCGGAAACTCGGCATGAATGTATCTATTATCGCAGGTACGGGAACTAACATTGTAACGGGACTTGACGAAAATTCGGACGCTATCATAACGACCGAGGCTTCCACGGGTGCAAAATGTGCGCCTATGGGCAAACGTTTTTCCGACGGTTACGTATCAACCGGAAGCGTCTGCACCGACAGAACGCACAACCATGTCTCCCCCTCTATGGAGGTTGACGCATCGTATGCATATCTCCCCGAAAACACATGGTTCATCGACGGACTTTATCACGGCATGGAGATAAAGGATACGTACACAACCGATTTATTTTTAAAACTCCTTATTCCGAATGACGTTATCGACGTACATTCCGATCCTGCGTTCCCGCAGTTCAGAGCGTCCTCAAACCCCGCGTATGCCGTGTTCGGAACCTTCTCGGACAGCAGCGACGGCTATTTAAGTTCAAAGGATACAGAGTATATCGTAACGAACGTTTCCGCAAAGTACCCCGTCAGAATAGTTAACATCTCAACCGACGGCATAGATCTCCTGTTTTCGGCAAAGACCTCAACCCTTTTACAGCCGGGCGAAAGCGCGGTTTATAAAGTAAAAGGAGAAATTCCCGGGGTTTCGCTTGTCAGATTCGCGGTTACAATATCATATATTTTAGAGGGAAGCGTAACTCCCGTAGGAGAGAGAGTTCTCGACTATACGATTATGAACGGCGAGAGCGTTGCCTATGACGAAAACAATCCATACTGCGATGTTGATTACACACAGGCAATAAGAGACATTATTCCGTCACGGACCGCCGATATTCTCGAAAAACTCGGACTTCTCGATTTTGTAAACATGTTTTACAATTTCGTCCGCCAGTTAGCAACGATACTCAAAAACCTAATAATGATGTTTAAATAAAGCATAAATAAATCCCGCTTGTTTCAAACAGGCGGGATTATTATTTTAAATTTAAAGATAATCCTCCGGATTATCCACCGATTCCGGAACGTCGGGTTCGTTGTCGGAATTCACTTTTGACGACATAATCAGCGAAAGGATGATAAAGACAATAACCGCGGCCGGGAAAACGTATTTAAGACTCACAATAAGCATTGCAAACGCGTGCGAAACACAGCCGAGCATTTTCATTCTTGTATAATTAAGCGGGCTGTCAATCCATTTGCCTATCGAAAACGGGTCGGTACCGTCGGCATTTTCCACCCTGTACACGACAGCAGATGTCAGGAATTTATTATCGTCACCGGTATTCTTATTGAGAATACAGATATACACTTCGTCGTCATCGCCGGACTCTGTAAACAAAAATGCAAGAGCCGGATAAAAGCCCGAAGCCGTACAATCGGTCTCGGTTATTTTGTAATACTGAAGCTTTCCGCCTTTTGTTCTGTCGGTCATGAGAGCTTTCGCCTCGTCCGCTTCTATCGGATAAAAAGACGAATTTTTTATAAAGTCAGTCATTTCGACGCATTTTTCGTCAGTGCTTTTCTTAATTAAGTAAAACTCGCCCGTCGTAAACATTACGGAATACGGTGACTTCTCCTCATGAAAAAAGCATTTAACCTCATTGACGCGGAAAATCGATATTACAAAACAAACTGCATATACAATCAGCAGTATAACAAAAAAGAATAATATAAATTTAGAGAATAGATGTCTTTTTTCTTTCATATTACACCCTTATAATATAATCGCTCTTTCGCTCCTTTGCGGGATTTATTCCGCCCTCGTCCGCGAAGCCTAAAATACAGTTGCCGATACCCTCGTAATTTTCGCCGAGTCCCCATTTTTTCATAAGAGCCCTGCCCTTTTCGGTATTGAAAACCTCGCGCGCTCTGTATATATAGCACGAATCAACGCCGACCGCATGAGCGGCATTGAGAAGATTGCCCATTACGAGAACTCCGTCGTCATAGTAGGTTCTGATATTCTTATCGGCAAATACGATTATAACCGTCGGCGCGCCGTAAAACGGATCCGCGTCGGGATTACCCATAACCTCTGCGTTAAGACCCGATACGTATTTGATATCGTCTTTATTCTGCAAAACGACCATTTTCGGCGACTGTCTGCCCATACCCGTCGGGGCGTAGGTTCCGCATTCGAGAATTTCGTTAAGCTGTTCGTCGGTTATCTGCCTGTCAAGATATTTTCGGCAGCTTCTTCTCGTTTTAAGGTCATTTAAGGTTTCTTTACTCATAATAAACACATCCTTATATGTATTTATTTATATATTACCATATAACATATGACAATTTCAATAATGTGCAATAAAGAATTACGGCAAAAAAATCCGTTTTTATAAATGGTGACGATTTTTGTTTTTATGTGTTGACAAACGCGAATTTCCGCGTTATAATTTAACCAAAATTTAAACACTGTGAAGCGGATCAGTAACCGATCCACTCCCCGTTCAGAGAAATGCCGGTACGGTGCAAGGCAAAGGGGCAGATTCGGTGAACTCGCCGCGGAGTGGCTGTCCTGAACATATATCCATAGGGACAGACGGATGCTCCCGTTACGAAGTCAGGAGGTGCAGGCCTCTAAAGTGCGCCCGGTCAAACGGACGAAAAAGAGTGGTACCGCGAAAGTGAATTTTATGCTTTCGTCTCTTTAGGACAGATTACCATGTCCGGGAGACGAAGGCTTTTTTTTATACAATAACACAGGAGGAGCCCCAAAGCTATGGAAAAGAAAATGATGTCAGGCGCTCAGATTATTATAGAAACTCTTATAGAACAGGGCGTAACCGACGTATTCGGTTATCCCGGCGGTCAGGTGCTTAACATTTACGACGAATTATACAAAAACAGAGACAGAATCAATCATATTCTTACCGCACACGAGCAGGGAGCCTCCCACGCCGCCGACGGCTATTCAAGAGTAACCGGAAAGGTCGGTGTTGTTATCGCAACGTCGGGACCCGGAGCCACAAACCTTGTCACAGGCATAGCCACGGCAATACTCGATTCGATTCCCATGGTTGCAATAACGGGCAACGTTATGACAAATCAGATAGGCAGGGACAGCTTTCAGGAGATTAACATAACGGGCGTTACGCTTCCCATTACAAAGCATAACTACTTCGTATCCGACGTAAACGAGCTTGCCGACGTTTTAAGAGAGGCGTTCAGAATCGCAAAGTCGGGCAGACCCGGCCCCGTACTCGTCGACGTTCCCAAAGACGTGCAGACGGCGATGTGCGAATACGAGCCAAAGGGGGTCGTCGACTACTTCCCTCTTCCGAAAGCCGGAGAGACGGAAATTGAAGAAGCCGTAAAACTTATAAATGAATCAAAGCGTCCCTATATATACCTCGGCGGCGGCGCCGCGGGCAAGGGAATGACGAAAGAGATTATGGCGTTCGCCGAAAAAATCGACGCATATATCGGATGCTCGTTCATGGGACTGTCCGCAATGCCCAATTCATACCCGAGATTTCTCGGTATGCAGGGAATGCACGGCAGATACGCTTCGTCCATGGCTAATAAAAATGCGGATCTTATAATCGGAATAGGCGTCAGATTTTCCGACAGAGCTACAGGCAACGCTGCAAAGTTTGCAAAGAATACAAAGATAGTTCAGATAGACGTTGACAATTCGGAAATCAATAAAAACGTAATCGTCGACGTGGGCGTTGTCGGTGATATCGTTGATTCCTTTGCAAGAATCGCAGAAAAATGTCAGACGAATTCATACCCCGAATGGAATACGCTCGTAAATTCTTTGAAAGATAAGCAAAACGAATTAAGCGTTCAGAATGAAGCCGCCGCGCCCGGCAAGCTTCATCCGAGAGCATTATTCAGAGTTATAAATAAGATAAAAGACAAAGACACCTGCATAACCACCGACGTCGGTCAGCACCAGATGTGGGCGGCGCAGTACACGAATTTCGAAAAGAAAAGAACGTTCGCGTCCTCCGGCGGTCTCGGTACAATGGGCTACGGTCTCGGAGCCTCGATAGGAGCAGCCGTCGCCACGGGGAACAAAGTAGTTCTTATAACCGGCGACGGAAGCTTCGGAATGAATTTAAACGAGCTTGCGACGGCAGTAACATACGACCTGCCGATTGTAATTGTTTTAATTAATAACGGCGTGCTCGGCATGGTCAGACAGTGGCAGACGCTATTCTTCGGCAAACGGTATTCCAACACCGTGCTTGAGAGAAAGACGGATTTCGTAAAGCTCGCAGAGGCGTTCGGAGCAAGGGCAAAGAGAGTTTTCGACATAGACTCGTTCGAGTCGGCGTTTAAAGAGGCTATGGAATCGGGACATCCGTATGTTATAGATACGGTCATCGATATGGACGAAATGGTTCTGCCGATGCTTCCGCCCGGAGGATCAATAGACGACATCATAACGACGATCGGCAGTGACAAGGAGGAGAAATGATGGATAACAAGAATAACAGAATAGTCATTTCAGCCCTCGTTGAAAATAAATACGGCGTACTGACAAGAGTCGCGGGCATGTTCACAAGAAAGGGCTTCAACATTGACTCCCTGACCGTCGGCGAGACTGAGGACCCCAACTTTTCGAGAATGACGATAGTCATTACCGGCGGAGAATTCATACGCGAGCAGATGGTTAAACAGCTTGCAAAGCTCTTTAACGTCAAGGGTATAAAAACATATGAGGACGGCACGACCGTCGAACGCGAGCTCTGCCTTATAAAAGTTAAGAACACCCCCGAAAACCGTTCGGAAATCACGGCGGCGGCGGAGATATACAGAGCAAAGATCGTCGACTATACGACGGACGTTATGACTGTCGAAATCACGGGCGAGCCGTCGAAGATAAACGCTTTTATTGAAATAGCGAAGCCCTTGGGCATACTTGAAACTTGCAGAACGGGCGTTGTGGCTATCGAAAGAGGCCGTAACACCATGACTAAAATTATAAAATAATAAAATCCGAAAGGAGCAAATCAAAATGCAGAAAATCTATTATCAGCAGGACTGCAATCTTGCAAAACTCAACGGAAAGACCGTAGCTATCATCGGTTACGGCTCACAGGGACACGCTCACGCGCTCAACCTTCACGATTCGGGAGTTGACGTTATCGTAGGACTCTACGAGGGAAGCAAAAGCTGGAAAAAGGCGGAGGACGCCGGACTTAAAGTCATGACAAGCGCAGACGCGGCAAAGAATGCAGACATCATCATGATTCTTATAAACGACGAAAAGCAGGCTCAGCTTTACAAAGAGAGCATCGAGCCGAACCTCACCGAGGGCAAGACTCTTGCGTTCGCTCACGGCTTCAACATTCATTTCGGATGCATTAAGCCCCCCAAGAACGTTAACGTTATCATGATTGCCCCCAAAGGCCCCGGTCATACCGTAAGAAGCGAGTACCTTGCAGGCAAAGGCGTTCCCTGCCTTATCGCGGTAGAGCAGGACGCAACGGGCGACGCGCTTGAAATCGGACTTGCATACGCTTTAGGTATCGGCGGAGCGAGAGCGGGCGTTCTCGAGACAACGTTCAGAACCGAGACCGAAACCGACCTCTTCGGCGAGCAGGCAGTTCTGTGCGGCGGCGTATGTGCACTCATGCAGGCAGGCTTCGAAACTCTGTGCGAGGCGGGCTATGATCCGAGAAACGCATACTTCGAGTGCATCCATGAGATGAAGCTCATCGTTGACCTTATCTATCAGAGCGGTTTCGAGGGTATGAGATATTCAATCTCCAACACAGCCGAATACGGCGACTACATCACCGGACCGAAGATCATTACCGAAGAGACAAAGAAAACCATGAAGAAAATTCTTTCCGACATTCAGGACGGTACGTTTGCAAAGGACTTCCTGCTCGACATGTCGCCCGCAGGCGCGCAGGTTCATTTCAACGCAATGAGAAAGCTCGCCGCAGAGCATCCCGCAGAGAAGGTCGGCAGAGAGATCCGCAAGCTTTACAGCTGGAGCGACGAGGACAAGCTTATCAACAACTGATTTCAATACGCAGCGACAGGAGTGTAAACGATGATAAAGGACACGATAGTAAACGGATTTCAGAATGCGCCTCACAGATCACTGTATCACGCGCTCGGACTTACGAAAGAAGAGCAGTCAAGACCTCTTATAGGTATCGTAAGCTCGTATAATGAAATAGTTCCGGGACACATGAACATTGATAAAATCGTCGAGGCTGTAAAGCTCGGCGTTGCAATGGCGGGCGGAACGCCTGTCGTGTTCCCTGCCATCGCCGTGTGCGACGGTATCGCAATGGGTCACACGGGAATGAAGTATTCTCTTATAACCCGCGATATCATCGCCGACTCCACCGAGGCTATGACTCTGGCTCACGGCTTCGACGGACTTGTAATGGTTCCAAACTGCGACAAGAACGTCCCCGGTCTGCTCATGGCGGCGGCAAGGGTAAACATTCCGACAATATTCGTAAGCGGAGGACCCATGCTTGCAGGACGCGTTCACGGGAAGAAAACGAGTCTTTCAAGCATGTTCGAGGCCGTAGGAGCTTACACATCGGGAAAAATAGATGAAAAGGAATTGACTCTCTGCGAGGAAAAAACATGTCCGACGTGCGGTTCCTGTTCGGGCATGTATACGGCGAATTCAATGAACTGCCTTACAGAGGTTCTCGGAATGGGACTTGGGGGCAACGGAACGATTCCCGCCGTTTACTCAAAGAGAATAGAGCTTGCAAAGCATGCGGGCATGCAGATAATGGAGCTTGTAAAAAGAGATATAAAGCCGTCGGATATCATGACCGAATCGGCGATAAAGAACGCTCTTACCGCCGATATGGCTCTGGGCTGCTCGACAAACAGTATGCTCCATCTGCCCGCGATTGCAAACGAATGCGGAGTAGAATTCAATCTCGATATGGCTAACGAAATCAGCGCGAAAACACCGAACCTCTGTCATCTCGCCCCTGCGGGTCACACGTATATGGAGGATCTTAACGAGGCGGGCGGAGTCTACGCCGTATTAAAAGAGCTTACTAAATTAAATCTTATCGACACGACGGTCATGACATGTACGGGCAAAACGCTCGGCGAAAATATTGCCGGCGCCGAAATTCTCGACGCCGAAACGATAAGAACCGTTGACAATCCGTATTCGCCGACCGGCGGTATAGCCGTATTAAGGGGAAATCTCGCGCCCGACGGATGTGTTGTTAAAAGAAGCGCGGTTGCGCCCGAAATGCTTAAACACGAAGGACCCGCAAAGGTTTTTGATTCCGAGGAGGACGCTATTGCCGCCATATACGAGGGTCAAATCGTCAAGGGCGACGTTGTCGTTATCCGTTACGAGGGTCCCGCCGGCGGTCCCGGCATGAGAGAAATGCTCTCCCCCACCTCCGCGATTGCAGGTATGGGACTTGATAAAGACGTTGCGTTAATTACCGACGGCAGATTTTCGGGAGCCACGAGAGGCGCGGCGATAGGTCACGTTTCACCCGAAGCCGTAAGCGGAGGACTCATAGCCTACGTTAAAGACGGAGACTCAATTTCAATCGACATTCCGAATTATTCGATTAAGCTCAATGTTTCCGACGAGGAAATCGAGAGAAGAAAACAGTCTGTCGTTATTAAGAAAAAGACGGACATCAAGGGATGTCTTGCCCGCTACGCGTCAATGGTAAGCTCCGCCGATAAAGGCGCAATAATAAACAAGAGATAATATCATGAATAAACAGGAATTGGATTTATTATTCTGTTCGCTCCCGGCAGTCAGCGTATTCCGCGCGGTCATCGAAAAGCCCGCGATGAAAACGCTGTGTAAATTTATATCGCATGACGATAAAGACATGTTCGGAAAAATGAAGCTGTACGGCGAGTTTGTAAATTCGCTGTCTCAATACGGTTTTTCATTTTCGGATTTTCTTAAAAAGTCAATATATGAGGACGAGAACGAATATGTAATTAGAACGGCGAATTCGAAAGAGATACCGCCGTGTCTTGAAAACAACGCAAAGAGAGAGCTTGATATTTTTTCGTCGCTTACATCTCTTACACCCGAAATTCTCTGCTCTTTTGCTCCGAAAGGCGTTTATATTCCGTCGTTTATCAACGAAGAAACGGATTTTAACAGGCAGTACGAATTGAGACTTAAGAACATTTCGAGTTACGGCTACGGCATTTTCTCGTCAGCCGTAATGTTCAGAGTCGAAAATAACGAGATAATCCCCGTTCACTCGGCAGATTCCATAGACGAGAGCGTTTTTGTCGGCTATGAGGAAGAGAGAAAGAAGGTCTACGACAATACACAGGCTCTCATCGAGGGCAGACCCGCCGCCAACACTCTCCTGTTCGGCGACGCCGGTACGGGTAAATCCTCAACTGTCAAGGCGTGCGTAAATCATTTTGCACCCAGGGGATTAAGGCTTATAGAATTAAGAAAAGACCAGCTTTTCTCATTATCGAAAATAATGGATTCGATAGCGGAAAACCCTCTTAAATTCATAATATTTATAGACGATCTTTCATTTAATAAAAACGACGACTGCTTCTCGATGCTCAAAGCGGCATTGGAGGGTTCGGCAAGCGCAAAGGCGGACAACGCCGTTATTTACGCGACGAGCAACAGACGTCATATCGTTAAGGAAAACTTTTCCGACAGAGAGGACGACAACGACATACATCATTCCGATACCGTTCAGGAGCTTATGTCGCTGTCCGACAGATTCGGACTTACGGTCTATTTTTCAAGACCGAACAAGGCTCTCTACCTTGATATAATTCACGCGCTTGCGCTGAGACACGGCATCACGCCCGACGCAGAGCTTGACAGAAAGGCAGAAAATTTTGCACTTGCAAAGGGCAGCCGTTCGCCGAGAGCGGCGGAACAGTTTATAAACAGCGTAATATAACCCGGAGGTTAATATAATGGTAAACACATCGAAATACGTTCGTCAGTTTTATCCCGTAAAGAATCCGCAGAGAAAATGGGCGGAGAAAACATATATCGACCGTGCGCCGAAATGGTGCTCGGTTGATTTGAGAGACGGCAATCAGTCGCTTATCATCCCAATGAGCCTTGAAGAAAAGCTCGAATTCTTTAACCTCCTTGTAAAAGTCGGTTTTAAGGAAATCGAAGTAGGCTTCCCTGCCGCTTCCGAGACGGAGTACGCATTTTTAAGAGCTCTTATCGAGAAAAATATGATTCCAGACGACGTTACCGTTCAGGTTCTTACTCAGAGCCGTGAACACATTATCAAAAAGACGTTCGCCGCGCTCGAGGGATGCAAAAACGCTATAGTTCATCTTTACAATTCAACCTCGTTCGCTCAGAGACAGCAGGTTTTCAGAAAATCAAAGGAAGAAATAATTAAAATAGCTGTCGACGGCGCAAAGCTGTTTAAGCAGATTGCAGACGAGGAGGGCGTTGATTACAGATACGAATATTCGCCCGAATCCTTCACCGGTACGGAGCCGGAATTTGCGCTCGAAATATGCAACGCGGTACTCGATATATGGAAGCCGACGCCGGACAAAAAAGTAGTAATCAATCTCCCCGTAACCGTCGAGCTTTCCACGCCGAACGTTTACGCGGATCAGATAGAATATATGTGCGATAACTTAAAATACCGCGACAGCGTAGAGGTTTCGCTTCACCCGCATAACGACAGAGGATGCGCCGTAGCCGATTCCGAATTAGGACTTCTCGCCGGCGCGGACAGAATCGAGGGTACGCTGTTCGGAAACGGTGAGCGTACCGGCAACGTCGACATTATAACTCTCGCGCTTAACATGTATGCACAGGGCGTTGAGCCGGGACTCGACTTTACGCACATGCCCGAAATCGTAAGCCTTTACGAGAGAGTTACGAGAATGTCGGTATACGACCGTCAGCCGTACGCGGGCAAGCTTGTTTTCGCTGCGTTCTCCGGTTCTCACCAGGACGCTATCGCAAAGGGCATGAAGTGGCATGAGGAAAATAACGCCTCGACGTGGACGGTTCCCTACCTGCCCATCGACCCGGACGACGTCGGCAGAGAATACGAAACCGACGTTATCCGTATTAATTCGCAGTCGGGCAAGGGCGGTATCGGCTACATGCTCGAGCATAACTTCGGCTATCAGCTTCCTGCCAAGATGAAAGAGGACGTCGGATATACTATTAAAAATGTTTCCGATGTACGCCACGCAGAGCTTTCGCCCGACGAGGTACTCTCAATATTTACAAAGACATACGTGGATATAAACACGCCCGTAGAGCTTATAGATTATCACTTTAAACGAGGAGACGAGATCACCGCCGACGTCACCGTTAAGATTGACGGTGAGGAAAAGAAGATTACGGCAAAGGGCAACGGCCGTCTCGACGCGATAAGCAACGCGATAAAGCAGCAGCTCGGAATCTTCTACTCCGACCTCACATATGAGGAGCACGCGCTGACAAGAGGCTCAACGTCAAAGGCAATTTCGTACGTAAGCATTGCCGACGAAAAGGGAAATCACGTCTGGGGCGCGGGAATAAACGACGATATTATCGCCTCGTCAATACAGGCGCTTTTCTCCGCAGTCAACAGACTTAAATCAAAGTGAGGTAACGTAAAATGGGAATGACATTAACTCAAAAAATATTAGCCTCTCACGCAGGGCTTGACTCAGTAAAGCCCGGTCAGTTAATAAACGCCAAGCTTGACCTTGTACTCGGCAACGACATCACGACCCCGGTTGCGATTAACGAGCTTAACAAGAACGAAATTTCGTCCGTATTCGATAAGGACAGAATCGCAATCGTCCTCGACCACTTTGTCCCCAATAAGGATATCAAGGCGGCGGAGCAGTCCAAGCAGTGCAGAGAGTTTGCATGCTCGCACTGTATCAGCCACTTTTACGACGTGGGAAAAATGGGCATAGAACATGCGCTTCTCCCCGAACAGGGCGTAGTCACCGCAGGCGACTGCATTATCGGCGCGGACAGCCACACTTGCACCTACGGCGCGCTCGGTGCGTTCTCCACGGGCGTCGGAAGCACCGACATGGCAGCCGGCATGGCTACGGGACAGGCATGGTTCAAGGTTCCGTCGGCTATTAAATTCGAGCTTAAAAATTCGCTTAACAAGAACTGCTCCGGCAAGGACGTTATTCTTACGATAATCGGAATGATAGGCGTTGACGGCGCGCTTTATAAATCAATGGAATTCACCGGCGAGGGCGTAAAGAGTCTTTCTATGGACGACAGGCTTTGTATATGCAACATGGCGATTGAAGCCGGAGCAAAGAACGGAATTTTCCCCGTAGATCAGACGACTCTTAACTATCTTAAAGACAGAAGCGAGAGACAGCCCGTTATATTCGAGGCGGACGCGGACGCGGAATATGAAAAGGTTATCGAAATTGACCTTAGCAAGATAGTTCCCACCGTAAGCTGTCCCCACCTGCCCGAAAACACGCACCCCGCAGACGAGCTCGAGGATATCAAAATCGACCAGGTCGTTATCGGCAGCTGTACGAACGGCAGAATGGAGGACATGGAGACCGCGTACAGAATTTTAAAGGGTAAAAAGGTTGCGGACGGTGTACGCTGTATCATCATTCCCGCGACTATGAATATAATGAGAGAATGCTCCGAGCGCGGTTACATCACGGCGTTTATCGACGCGGGCGCGGTAGTTTCCACTCCGACATGCGGTCCGTGCTTAGGCGGATATATGGGTATACTCGCCAAGGGTGAACGCTGTATTTCAACAACGAACCGCAATTTCGTCGGCAGAATGGGTCACGTCGAGAGCGAGGTTTACCTTGCCTCCCCCGCAACGGCGGCAGCGAGCGCGCTTACAGGTCACATCACCTGCCCTAAGGAGGACTGAACATGAATACAAAAGGAAAAGTTTTCAAATACCCCGACAACGTCGACACGGACGTAATAATTCCCGCGCGTTATCTTAATACCTCCGACGCAAAGGAGCTTACAAAGCACTGCATGGAGGATATCGACCCCGAATTCATTAACAATGTAAAAAAAGGCGACGTTATGGTTGCGGGCTGGAACTTCGGATGCGGTTCATCGAGAGAGCATGCCCCGTTAGTCATTAAAACGGCGGGAACGGGCTGCGTTATCGCAAAAAGCTTTGCGCGTATTTTCTACCGCAATTCGATTAATATAGGACTTCCGATTCTCGAATGTCCCGAAGCCGCCGACGCAATCAACGCGGGCGACGAAGTCGAGGTAAATTTCGACACGGGCGTTATAACCGACATAACAACGTCAAAAACGTTTCAGGCTCAGCCGTTCCCCGAATTTATTCAGAATATAATATCAAAAGGCGGACTTTTAGCTTCGTTAAAGGAGGATAAATAATATGGAAAAGAATATTGTCGTTCTTCCCGGCGACGGAATAGGTCCCGAAATAGTCGCGCAGGCTGTCAAGGTTCTTGACAAAATCGCGGAGAAATACTCTCATAAATTCAACTACGAATACGTCGACATCGGAGGCTGTTCCATTGACAAATACGGCGTGCCGATTACCGACGAAAATATGGATAAATGCAAAAAATCCGACTCCGTTCTTTTAGGTGCTGTCGGAGGTCCCAAATGGGATTCATGCCCGGCATCGATTCGCCCCGAAAAGGCTCTGCTTGCCGTCAGAAAAGAACTGGGACTTTTCGCAAATTTAAGACCGACAAAGCTTTTCAAACAGCTTGCAAGCTCCTCGCCTCTTAAAGAGGAGATTGTCGGCGGCGGTATAGATTTGCTCATTGTCCGCGAGCTTACCGGCGGAGTTTACTTCGGCGAGCATAAGACCGAGGAAGTAAACGGCGAAAAACAGGCGGTTGACATCATGCCCTACTCGGAGCATGAAATCGAGCGTATCGGCAGAGTCGCATTCGAAACGGCTATGAAGAGAAACAAACGCCTTGCCTCCGTCGACAAAGCGAACGTTCTCGACACGTCGAGACTTTGGAGAGCGACAATGCACAGATTAAGCGAGGAATACCCCGAGGTCGAATTCTCCGATATTCTTGTCGACAACACGGCTATGCAGCTTATAAAAAATCCGTCGCAGTTCGACGTTCTCATAACGGAAAACATGTTCGGTGACATTCTCTCGGACGAGGCTTCAATGCTCACCGGCTCTATCGGAATGATGCCGTCTGCGTCGCTTTCGTCGTCGACTCTCGGCATGTATGAGCCGATTCACGGTTCCGCTCCCGACATCGCGGGACTTGATATTGCAAACCCCATAGGCACGGTTCTCTCCGCAGCCATGATGTTGAGATATTCGTTCTCAATGGCGAAAGAAGCCGACGATATCGAAAACGCGGTTGATAAGGTACTCGATATGAAGTACCGCACCGGCGATATCATGCAGGACGGCTGCGAAAAAGTCTCCTGCTCAAAAATGGGCGAGCTTATCGCGGAGAATATATAATTATCTTTTTGATGTCTCCTTTTATTCGGTATAGATGCAAAGCAAGGCGGCAACGCTTTATAACCGTTGCCGCCTTGCTTTAGCCGTCTGCACGTGTTCTACTGAAAAATAATTATCCATCCAATATTCATTAAAAATGAAACGATAAAATACAATCCCTCCTCTAAAACTTTGTCTGCAATAAAAAAGATAGTTTTATTCGATTGACACGGATAAAAATAACTGATATAATTTTTTCACAACCCCGAAAGGAGAATTTTCACAATGATAATAAACAGACCGCCCATGGGCTGGAACTCATGGAACACATTTGCAGAGAACATAAACGAAAAGGTCGTAATGGAGACTGCCGATTTCATAGTCGAAAGCGGACTTAAAGACTGCGGTTATGAATATGTTATAATAGACGACTGCTGGAGTCTCCGAGAGAGAAACGAAAACGAAGAAATAGTACCCGACCCCGAGAAATTCCCCCACGGAATGAAATACGTATCGGATTACGTTCATTCAAAGGGACTTAAATTCGGTATGTACTCGTGCGCGGGAACCATGACGTGCGCGGGCTACCCCGGAAGCCTCGACCACGAATTCATTGACGCTAAATGCTTTGCAGAGTGGGGCGTAGACTATCTCAAATACGACTACTGCTTCCACCCGTTCACAACGTACGGTCATATTCTTTATAAGAGAATGGGACTTGCGCTTGCAAACTGCGGAAGAGATATTGTATTCGCCGCATGCTCATGGGGCAGTGAAAATACAAAGACATGGATCAAGGAAACCGGAGCGCACACATGGCGTTCGACAGGCGACATTTTCGACTCGTGGTACTCGATTAAGGAGCTTGCATTAAGCCAGCTGAAGGTTGCGGAATACAACGGCTGCGGATGCTTCAACGACATGGACATGCTCGTTGTCGGCATGAAGGGCAAGGGTCACGTAGGACTCACCGGCTGTACCGTCGAGGAATACAAAACGCATTTCGCATTCTGGGCAATGATGGGCTCACCCCTGATTATCGGCTGTGATTTAAGAGAGGCGGACGAGGACGCTCTCGCAATTCTCAAAAACAAGACTCTCATAGATATTGACACTGACGAAGCGTACAGACAGCCTTACTTCGTAAACGGCAACCGTAATTATAAGTCCGTCAGAAACGGTGACGAACCGCTCTTTGACTGGTACCCGACCGACTGCCCCGTTCTCGTCAGAAACCTTGCAAACGGCGATATCGCGATAGGCGTATTCAACTTTACCGACGACGAGGGCAAATACGAATGCTTCACGCTTGACGCTGTGGGTCTCGGATTTCCGACGGGCAAAACGCTCGAAATGACGAACGTATGGACAGGTGAGGTTTCATATCCTAAGAACGATACGTTCGGCGTAAATCTTCCCAAGCACGGATGCGTCGTTTACCGCGCAAAGGTCATTGATAAAAAATGAGTCTCTGCAAAGAGTGCAGTAAAGAGCTTACGAAAAACGATATCGGACTGTCAAAAAAACTAATTAACCGCGGAACGACCGAATTTTACTGTATTGACTGTTTAAGCGTGAAATTCGACTGTCCGAAAGAGATTTTATTAAATAAAATCGAGCAGTTCAAAAAATCGGGATGCGTACTGTTTTTATAAATTGAATACATAAAAGACCGCAAAGCACTTTTTTGAAGCGCTCTGCGGTCTTTTTTTATTCGAATATTTTAAATAATGTCGTACTCTTTGAGTCTTTTAATAAAATTGTTCGCATCAGTCAGTATTTCGTCAAAATCGCCGTCGAATTCTTCGCTCGTCATCCTTGCAAGCTCAAACGCCGAATCGACTTTTTCAATGACGGAATACATATACGCCCCCGTTTCGGTGAGCATAAACATTCCCTTATACTCCCCCGCGCTCTCCCCGACGGGGACAAGCACGTATTCTCCGGCAATATTGCGCAGTGTCATTTTCTTTTTGATTTTCATAGTGATTTCTCCGTTTTTTTAAGAAAATTCTCTGTGTTTTTTCGTATTGAGCGTATCATTTCGCACACATATTCCGGTTTTTTATCCGTAAAGCCCGTCTCGCACAGGCACATGGCGGCACACGCGCGGCAAAAGGCAGAATCCGGACAATCTCTGCATTCCGCCGGAGTGCGTAAAAGCGACGTTTGTTTTCTTATATATTCCCACGCACCGCAGAAGTCCATATCCTTCAAATCCGCCGACGGCTTATCCATCATCGCGCAAGCCCTCATTTTTCCGTCGCAGGTTATCCAAAACGACGAGCTGCCCGCGCGGCACATTAAAGAGCAGTCACCGCCCGAATAAGATTCGGAGCTTTTAGCCCGTGAAGCTTTTTTAATAAACTCCTCGCTCCCGTACAGAGCGATATCCCCCCTGACGCTGTAAAAACCGGCGTCTGCGCTTGAAAGCCTCGAGTCGCTTTTGCCGAAAACCCCGTCAAGACGAATTGGCGGATAACAGTACGGAGTAATCTGAATCGGGACACCGAGCGATTTTGACAGCGCGATTATGTTCTCAATATCATCACAGTTTAGCTTTGTGATAACCGTGTTAAGCTTCAGCGGAATATTAATTTTCTGCAATGCCTTTATATTTTCCGTAACCTTTTCAAAGCATGCGTTCATACATTGCTTCTTATAGCCCGCAGCGCTTGAAGCATAAAGAGAAATATTAATTCTCACGGGCGGATATTTTTTTAAAAGGTCAATATATCTGTCGGCAAGCGAGCCGTTTGAATTTATCGAAATTATAAGCCCCTTTTCGTGAGCGTGAGTATATATTTTATCAAAATCCTTTTTTAAAAACGGTTCTCCGCCGGTCAAAAGCAAAAACAGCATACCGTTATCACACGCGGTATCGGTAATTTCAATCCAGTCCTCCGCGCTCAGTGCATCCTCGCACGGCTCGTTTTGACTGACATAACACATCGGACAGTTAAAATTACAATTTGACGTAAGCTCGAAATTCCCCGCAAGGGGCGTTCCGTTTTCTTTTGCTTTCGAATGAAGATAAGCCGACATTTTAGGCTCTGTTAAATTGACCATATTGTTTTCTCCAATACCTCGACGGCAGACAAATCCGGACTGCATTCAAATTCGTAAACCGGAACTTTATTACATATATACTCAACCGCCGTGAGAATTTTGTCCGCACCGCAGGGAAGATAGCTTCCCATTATAACCTCTCTGACGGAAGAAAAACGGTCGAGTCTTTTTATTGTATTTTCACCCTGTCCGAGTCTCACAATGCACTTGACCGGAAACGACGCGTTTTTACAGATATGCGACGAACCGCAGTACGGAAGCCCCGATGCAAACACCTCTCCGTCCTTTATATAAACGAGAGCCTTGTCGCCGTTTATTATTTCGGCGTTCCTGTATTCGTTCCACAAGCGTGCCTGCGTTGACTTTCCCGTTTGCTTCGGAGCGGTAAAAAGGACTGCATAACCGTTAAAAGAAATAAACGAAGCATGCATTATAAGAATTCCGTTGTCATAGGCGATTTTTTCGCATCCGACGGTATCAAGTATATTCTTATCCCACAAAAGACGCGCATATTCGTTTAAAAACTCTACTCTGCCTCCCCTTTTGTTTTCGAAATCCGTTCTGACGGCATAAAATCCGCCCGAACGTTTTTTATAATAAACAACACATTCGCGCCCGTTTAAATAAACCTCACCCGACGCCGTTTCAAATGCGGGGAGCCCGGGCGGGGCTTCGATTTTATCAGTAAAGGAATAATCATATAAATAGACCGTTTCCGCGCGGCCGTCTGTTTTAAATTCGGAAAAAGGGAGGGTGTCCTTTACGTCAAAGGGCAGTCTCGCCTCTATTATACACGGACCGAAGCTGTATCTTTTAATTATCATATTCTATAAAAACAATTTTGCCGGTATACGCTTTGTAATGCTCGGCATTAAGCTCCTTTTCCTCGCCCGGAGTAAAATTCGAAAATTTCACGCGGTACGTTTCATTACCGACGAATACTCCGTTTTCCTCCGTTTTATAATAAACGTAAACATTCGAAACCGGTTTATCTGATATATTTTTAACGGAAATAACACCGTCCATGGCTCGAAGTGAAAACACATCCGGATGTACCGACATCTTTTCGTCAAAAACTATCTTGTCCTTAAGCTCAAAATCGTAACAGCTCTGATTTTCATCAAAAACCGCACCGTTATCCTCCGTCAAAATACATTCGGCGTATTTCGGCAGAACTGAAATCTTGAAGCTTCTCTGTTCTCCGTTCGCCGTGCAGGTAAGAACTGCGTATTTTATGTCCTCATCGCTTTCGTTTTTTACGGCAAGCTGAAGCGTTCCCGCGTCGCTTTTTGCATACGAGAGGATTCTTATACATCTGCCGACAAGGATTCCGCTCTGCGATAAATCCGATTCGGCATAATTATAATCCGAATATTTAAGCGTAAAGCCTGAGTCGATTTTCGTTTTTTCGCTGCCGGAATATCCTGTAAAAGGCTCGACCGCACCCATTGACGTACACTCCGGGAGCGCCGGCCTTTTTACGTTTGATTCGGAACACGACGAAAGGAATACAACGGACGCCGCAACAGCAAAGACTGTTGTGATTTTTTTTATAATTGAACAAGAATAATACATACGCACACCGTAGGAAAAAGGGCGAACATCGGCGAAAATTTAAATTCCGCAAACATCCGCCCTTTTATTTTATTTATCAGCTGTAAAAGAGATTTACGCCGGCGGCGGGAACGTCATAGCAGATTCCGTCGTTTCCTCCGGGAACCTTGACAACACAGCCTGCCGTAGCCTGAGCAAGAACAACCAGTCCGGTTTCCGAATCGGTTATAATTCCGTTTGAATCCTGTATAAATCCGCACGAGGCAATATTAGTCGACAACTCAAAGCTTTCAAAAACGATCTGTGCTTTTACATATTTCTTTTTCACGACTTATCCTCCTCTTTACGCAGGTTTAACACCTAAAAACAGTTTTTTTATGAAATCAATTACCTTCTTGAAGAATTCGATAATCTTCTCAATCATGCTGCGGATTCCTGTCTGACGCTTAACCTCATACGTAACCTTAACGCTTCCGAAGTCCGTTGTGAAGCCGTCACTGTCTGTTCCGCTTACGTAATAGGTATGGCTTCCGGGAACGGACGCCGTCAGCTTAACCGTCCAATGTCTGACGGTTTCGCCGTCGGTCGAAGTGTAATCCTCGTATTCCGCCTTGATGTCAATCTCATTGCCGAGAGAATCCGTAACCTTTATCTTCTCAACATTCGGATACGTATCAAACGAGAAGGATACCTCCTTGCCCTCGGATACCTCTTCGCTGACGAGTGAAAGACTGTCCTTGATGACAGACATATCGCTGCCGTCTACCTGCGCGGCCGAGAAAGCTACGGAGCGCGTATTGTAGTTTGCACTCAGAAGAACGGGCGAAACCGATTTTTTCGAAACGGAATCCGAAACAACCGCACCGCTTGCGTCGTCTGCGCTAAGCTCAAACTGTCCCATTCCGGAATTTGTATCAAACGTCCACTTGAGATTTGTAAGTGAAAGTATGTCATCCTCCGAAAGCGACGCATTCTGAATAATAATCGTTCCGGTCTTATAATAATAATTGCCGTCCGCACCCTTTACTCTGCTCCATGTAAGCTTACCGCCGTTTGAAAGCATTGCGTTAAACGAATAGAAAACGTCGCCCGCGCTTTTAATGTTCGACTGCGCCGAGAAAACCTCACCGTTTGAAGAAACGGTATAAAGCTTAAGGATCGGACTGCCCTTTGCGGACTTTGCGGCTATCTGGATATCCTGAGGAATATGTGTAGCCCATATCGAGAATGCCGCCGCCTGACCGTTTGTAACAACGGCTCCGGAGGTGTCAGTCATCGAACCGCCCATCAGATAAAGCTCGTTGTTGGGACCTGCGTCCTTATATTTGCTCAGGTCCGTTCTGCTGTCGGCATTTCTTATACCGTCTATGAATACTATTCCCTGCGTATCCTGTGAGGGGTCGGATGTAAGCTTTCCTGCGTCAAGAAGCATATCCTTAAGCTCCATATACTGCGGATGGCCTTCACTGTCATACAGATAACTTGACGTCACGCTCTCGTCGTTTAATGCGGGATCGTAGATTCTTATCGCGTCAAGATAGAAATCATAGCTCTTAACTCCGTCTGCACGGTGGTTGAACATCGACGAATACATCGGCGTAATTGTTACCGTATATTTTTTATAATCGAGTCCGAGAACCTTTATAACGGGAATCTGATAAAGCGAATCAGTTCCGGAAACGGCAAGCCATGTTTCACAGTAAGCGATTTTATCCGTAACCGTACTCGTAACCTTTCCGTTTTCGTCATAATATGCGATAGTGGGCGATACGCTTCCGTCGTTCTTTGCCGACCAGTACAGCGGAGTATTGCCGTCTGCCTCAAGCGTGGCTTTTCCGTTACTGTCTGCGTAAAGCCTGCCGTAGGAGTAGCCGTAGTACGTATCTACCGCATACGATTTGCTGAACGTACCGTCAACGCTGTTTACGTCAACCTTAATAAGACCTGTCGTAGAATCGGTAAGACTTATTACATCGAAGCCTGTTCCCGTAAACGTAAACTCCGCCTCGGGCCACTCGCCGCCGTTCTTAGGATTATCGGCCGCGCTGACCGTAACCTTATGAGCCGAGCCTGCGGAATATGTATTGTTTTTATCGGTCTCGAACCAATCGTAAGCATAAGCATACGAATATGCCGGAGTAAGCGTACCGGCGGCGTTGTTTGATGAAACAATGCTTCCGTCTGCTTCATAATACGTAGGTACTGAGGTATATCCTCCGCCTACGGCGTATTTATAGAATACATCCGAGGTTACCTTTCCCTTTGTATTATAATAAGTCGGAGCAGCCTGATACGTTCCGTCTCCCGCCGCGGTATAGTATGCGGGATTGTCCGTAACCGCGCTTGTCACGCTTCCGTCTGCGTTATAGTATACTCTCGAATACGTCTTATCCGCATAGAACGGGTCGTATCCGTATGCGTTAGCAGATTTATCGCCCATGAGATCCGCCGCCTGTTTTATGCCTGCAATCTCATTTCCCGCAGTCGTCCAGTTTCCTTTATACGATATCGCGGTCGAATTAAGCGCGTTATCCTCGAAGTATATCGTGCTTGCCGGAATAAACCTGACCTTTTCGTACTGAATATATTCGGATGTTAGACTGAACGTCGGGTCACCTATAACCTTTGCGGCTACATAATACGAGTCCTCGCCGGTAAAATTCATATCGGAAAGCGAATATGTGATATTTCCCTTTGCATTGACCGTTCCCGAGCCGTATTTAAGTCCGGAAACCGAATAATCCGTATTTTTATCCGTGAAATGCGTAGAGCCTCCCGGCAGAGAGCCGTTTGCGAAGTCCGTAATATTGTCGACATCCAAATTCGCTTTTGTAACGCCGATATAGTCAAACTTCGCGCCCGCGTTTACCGCAGCCTCCGAGATTACGTTATTCTCGGTAATATTATAGTTAACGGGATGACCGTAGTCAGCGACAAGAGTCTGGTCTGCAAGTCTGACGTTTGTCGAACGCTGCTGAAGATTAAACTTAATTCTACAGTTTGAATCCGTCGAGCCTCTTTCAACGTAGAAGAAGGTGAATCTGTGTGAGCTTCCGTCGCCGGAAATCTTGTTAAGCTTTGACAAAGCGGCTTTAATATCGGCGCTTATCTCATGTGTTACTCCGTCGGCGCCGGTGTAATTATACATACTGTAGTCACCGTTGGGCTGATATGTGTATGTTACGGTTTCGGCGTCGGCGGCGGAGTTAAGCAGTGTATTAGTCTCCGCGCTCCATGCGAACTGATATGTGATGGCCTTATTTGTAAAGTCGATAGAACAGCTTCTCGCACCGTGAAGACCGCCGTTGTCAAGTACAAGCGTATCGTCGACGTATACAAGAACATCATCGTCTCCCGAGAATTCGAATTTAATGGGAGTGTTTCCGGCATACATACCGTCCTTGGGAATGTTGAACTCGGTATTGAAGGTCATGCCGTAGTGATATATGGCATTTTGTCCCTCAAACGTTTTTTGCGTTCCTATATAATCGCCGTCTGCATTCACTTCGCCGTCCGACATCTGATAGTTAAACGGGAAGAAGCCCTGACCCGCGCCCTTATTTGCTCTGACAACCGAATACGAATCGGCCTCGATAAGCTCGGAGACGGCAGTGTGATTTGCGTCGTCGTACTTGGCTCTGAAAAGCCTTGCCGTATCGGACGAATCATAATCAAACGTATTAACACCGAATCTGTTTGTCGAAATTACGAACGGGAATTCCGTGTCCCAGTAATACTTTGCATACGTATCGGCAGTACCCGACGAAATATCCGTCTTTGAGAACATGTCGGGAATTTCTACCGACAAACCGCTCAACGGAGTAAGCGTAACAGTCTTTGCGTTACCCGAGGATGTTGCCAGGCTTACCGTCAGATTGGAAACGAGTCCCTGATTCGTATCGGATACGTTTACATACGGAAGCGCGGAATTATATTTGGCATGGGAGTCCGGAAGACCTGCGGACGAAAGAGTTGAGGAGAAAAGTCCCATAACGGACGCACCCTCGTCGCTGCCGTTGTCATCCGCACCCATCGTTCCGGCCTTATCCCAGATATTCCACATTGACGCGTAGTAATCTCCGCCTTCAAGACTTATCGTTCCGGAGGTATTATATACTTCATTTATGCTGTTTCCTCCGTTTACTGTTCTACTCGTAAACACAAGAGAATAAAGCTTGGTATAAATATTTACTGCTTTTTCCAGCGCAGCGTCCGCATAACCCTCGCCCCATGTATCGGTATTGTAGCCGATAATGGTTTTTATCTGATCGAGAATTTCACTGTTTGTGGTAATTTTTTCCTTCATCGCATTGTAGGTGAGCTTATTCATGGCTTTTCCGCCGAGTGAATAATCCTGTCCCGAAGCCGCGTTGGAATATCCGTATTTGTAAATTGTCGCGGGGAGTTTTCTTATCTCAACGCCGAGTCCGTCGATTGCGGTAAGAATAGCCTCTGTCGCTGCGTTGAAGTCATTATCCGTGGAATCGGCATTGTTGAAAACGCTCAAGCCGTTCTCAAATGCTTCAACAAATGTTTTAACCGACAGACCGGAGTAATGTTCTATGATTACACCCGCTCCGCGCTGTAAAGCGTCGTACAGATTCTTCTTTGCCGACGAGCTTCCCGTCGAGCCGGAAACTGTTTTCTTATAAAGAGTTACTTTATTGTTATTATTAACGCTTCCGGTTGACGACTCCCATGTCGAAAACGGTCTTCCGGTTTCGCCGGAGTACATGTCAAGGAACTGTCTTCCGCTGTAGATGCATATTTTTCTGTCACCCTGGACAAAGACGGTTAACGCCTGCGGAGTATCCGAAACGGAAAGAGTTGAATTGTCAGTTCCGATATTAAGATATTTTCCGGCGGAATCCTGAATATAATATGACGATCCCGATACAAATGTAAAGGTGTATTCGTTATCGGCGGAGCTTGTAAGCTCGGTTGAACTGAGCGATACAGTGGTATCGGATTTAAGCTTGCCGTATGAATAATACTGATTTGTCAAAGCCGCGGGAATATTCGAGTCATATACCGGACTGGGGTTATATATAATGTATGTGCCGTCCTCAATATACCTGCCCGAGCCCGTGCCCGTCGGATTATAGTAAATATACTTGACGGCAGAACCGCCGGCTCCGCCCGGATCAGACAGATTTCCGACAGCGTCCTTGACAAAATCAAATCTGTCATAAACGGACGGCGTATAGGTCGTTTCGGTCTGAGGACAGATCTCCTCGAATTCGTCGTAAAGCTCGCCTCCCGTCTCGGGAACAGCCGTAACGTTGATTCCGTTAACGCCGACTCCGTCGGAGCTTGTCGTAACAACCGAGCCGTTGTTCGTTACGGTATCCGTTGTCTTAACGATAACGAGCGCACGTCCGTTATACATTTGAATTTGAGCCTTTCCGTCCGCTGTAAATACGCTGCTCTCACGGAATCTCGACCAGTCGGACGGCTTGCCGTTGTCCACACCGACGATTTCAATGCCGTTCTTCGCCTCAATCGTAAGCGTGCCGTTATAGTCGTTCATGAAATTGCCGTTTGTATCGAGTGCTGTATATTCAATATATGCGTATGACTTTCCGTCCGCCGTACCGGTAAAGCTGTCGGAGCCGTTCGTGCCCCAAACCTCAGCCTTTACGGAACCGATTGTCTGATAGGAGTAAGCAATTTTTGTACCCTTTGCGGAATCGGTAAGCTCCGTTGTCTTTGATGAATCGGTCCATGCTCTTACCGAGAGACTGCCCGAGCTCCATCTCACCTTAAACTGGGGATACATAGCAACCTGTGCTGCCGTATGCGCACCCGAGCTGTCGGTAAAGTCGGACGCCGTACACAGGGACGAATCGGAATATGAAGTCCATCTCTTATATTTATGTCCGGCGGAGGTGGTAACAGTTTGAGCCGACGCGTGACCTATAAGCGTGCCGTTGCTGTAAAGCTCTATATAACCCGCGTCGGTATAAACCGCGACGGGAACAGCCGACGTTGAAGAAAGTTTCGAACTGTCCCACGTACCGGGGAGAAGATTCAGCGTATGCTCGCCGGAATCCCAAATTGATTTATAAAGATAAGCGTTATCCTTTGCAAAGCCTGCCGTATCGATAACTCCGAAGAATGACGATATCGGCTCGCCCTGCGCGTTGTTTGTATTATAATTATTCCACGGCGTAGGCTCGCCTATATAATCGAAGCCGGTCCAAATAAACTGACCGCTGACTCTGTCGTATGCCTGAGTGTAATAAAGGTTTGCCTCGGCAGAATCGCCCCAATCGGGAGCATACGTATCATAGGCCGAAAGCTCGTAACCGCTTTGACCGAGAGATTTATAAAAGCCTCTTGATGACGAAGCCGATGATGTTTCCGTTAATATTACGGGCTTGGACGTGCTGATAGTCGCCCATGTTCTCGGATAGTAGTTTCCTCCGACAACATCCATATAATTCTCAATACCGCGAATTTTGCTCTCATTGTTTCCCACCGTAAGAGGTCTTGAATCAAGGGCGGAAATAATATTATGCATATCCTGTGCATAGGGCTGAGAATTGGCATCGCTGTAGCCGGTCATATGGTTAAGCTCGTTACCTGCCGACCATATAATTACAGACGGATTGTTTCTGTCTCTTTTTACGGTTGATCTGACAACAAACTGATACCATTTGTCACCGTCAGCCGCTCCGAGAATATGATTGCCGGAGGGAATAACCGCATTGAAATGCGTAGAAAAGTCGTTCGAGTTCTGGTTCTTCGGTCCGTACCAGCCGTCGAAGAATTCCTCCATAACAAGCATTCCCAGCTCGCTGCAAACATCGAGAAGCACCGATGAGGTAACGTTATGCGAGGTACGAACGGCGTTAAAACCGTAATTTTTAAGAATTTTTATCTGACGGTATATTGCGTCATACTCCTGAACCGCGCCGAGCGCGCCCTGATCGTTATGCATACACGCGCCCTGAACCTTTACGTTTACACCGTTGAGGGAAAAACCGGACAACGTATCCCAGTTAATATATCTGTAACCGAATTTAACGCTGTAGTCGTCAAGAACCTGAGTTCCCGCCGCATCAGAGCTTACGGTAATATGCATTTTATACAGATTCGGACTTTCAACGGACCACAGCTTAAAGCTGCCCGCACTCGGGGAAAGAGTGACCTGCCCGGTCGAGCCTGCCGCCAAGGCAAGCTGCGAGGAGGTAACCTTTCCGGAAACGGCATTTCCGCTGCTGTCGGTAATCTCGGCGGAAACATAAACATTGGAAGCCGACGCGGAATCATTCTGCACCGTGATTTCCGCCCTCGCCGTTCCGCCTCCGCTTTGAACGTCGGGAGTGGTAACTCCGACGCCGTAATGCGCGACATGAACCTTGTTAATCATGCTGATTGTAACATCCCTTGTTATACCGGAACCTGAGTACCAGCGTGAGGAGGGAATATCGTTTACAACCTTTACGGCGACAAGATTCGACGTATAGCCGTCCGCCGTAACATAATTCGTTATATCCGCAGAGAACGAATTGTAACCGTAATGGTTCTCACATACAAGGGTTCCGTTTACATAAACATAAGTATGCATGTACGCTCCGTTAAAATTGAGAACAAACTCTCTGCCGCTGAACGCGTCGGGCAGAGTGAACCATTTGCGGTACCATCCCGTGCCGCCGAGCTTGTTTCCGCTCTCACCCTCCGTTCCGGAGGTCGTAAAATCCTGATCAATACTGAAATCGTGAGGAAGCGTGACCTTATTCCATTCGGAAGCTCTCGGCTCAAATGCTTTCAGATGGGCACCGTCGGCGTCACCCAAATGAAAATCCCAGTTATTGTTAAAGCTGACGTCGATTCTCGGATTATCAGCCGTCTGCTGCGAGACGGCAGTATCCTCCGCAGAAGCACGAAGTCCGAAAATCGATGAAAAATACGGCAGCGACGCGGTTGTACACGAAAGCACCATAATGATGCCGAGCAAATACGATGTAAACCTGCGGGCAAAGCCATTGTTCTTTTTCATTTTTTTCTTCCTTTCTTATATTTATTTGGCGTTTAAATTTTGCTATAGTATTTCTTTATAATTATAGTGCATTTACGCTTAAAAATCAACAATTTTCATCAAAAAAAAAGACAACAAAACCGTTTTGATTGAATTTTTTACACAGCATTCATTTATAATGGAGAAATGACATATTTTTTAGTTAATTTGTCAGAATTTTATAGATAAACTGTTAATAACGCAGTCGTTTTGTTTTTTATTCGGGCAAAAAAAATCAATATCTCTGAAAAAAACCTCCGTAAAACGGCGGCTCTTCTGAATAATATTCGTTTATCTCTTATTAATATCTTTGTTTATTCATCATTACCGAGAATAAGCGAGGGATTGTTGAAAATTTCCTCGAGTTTTTTTACGAACGGGAACATTTCCGCGAAATCGAGCGCTCTGTGGTCAAAGCATATACATATGGGCAACAGGCTTCTGACCTCGCCTTTTTCATTTCCATTTTCGTCGGTAACGATTATATTTCTGCGCTGAATCGAGCTTATTCCGATAGCGCAGATCTGCGGGGGAATAATCATGAGCATATCAAGCTCTCCCCTTATGCCTCTGGACGCCGCGCCTATATTCGATATTGTAACGGTACCCTGTTTAAGATCGTCAAACGTAATCCTGTCGGATTCGGGGATACTCTCGTAAAGTCTCTTTGCCTGTCCCTTAAGAGGAGTAACCCTATGCTTTGCGCTTGTTTTCGAGCCTATAAGACGGAGTATACCTTTAATTATATGTCCGGATTTGAATTTTTCCATGGTGTCGTGAATCGAAACGGAATACAGAGCCTCCGTAAGATTCGTCTTTTTCAGTCTCCTGTTTATGTCGGCGGTATAATGAGCAATTTCGGAAAGCGATTTGTTTCCCATATCCTTCATTGTAATAGTCATCATGTTGCCGTCCGGGAGCGTCCACGGAACCGAAATATCAATATTATCAAAATATGTAATTTTGCCTCTTACAAGACTTCTCTCAAAATGCATATGGGCATTAAGCTCGGGAGCCTCTTTGATAGCCTCTGCCAGAGACTTTAAAAGAACGGCGTTAAAGGTTGCGCGGTCGTTCTCGGGCGTTCTCTCGGCGTATTTTTTATACGCTTCAAGAAAATTCGTAACGTCGGGCTCATATGTGTAGCTTACGTGCGGAATGTGTCTCCAGCTCTCCGTTGTCATATTTGCGACTATTTTTCTCTGAATACCGAATCTCATAACATGTCTTACTGCCATCAAAAATCACTCCGTTTTCAATTTATTTTATTCTAAAAATTGGACTCATATATAATTTTTACATTTCCATGATATCAAATAGTCGGAAGAATGTCAATTATTCTCGGCTAAAAAAAACTTTCAGCTTTAATTGTTAATAAACTTGAAACAAAATTATAATAAACAACGCATTTTTGTTGCGTAATGTATAAAAAAATCAGGCATGTTATTGCAGAATAACGAAATTGTATTTATGTGCGAATCATACGAATCATTGACGAACATTTATAAACAGATTACAAATCCATGTACCGTAATATCGGTAAAAAGTCGAGCGGTTAACCTGCGCTTTTTCCATAAGCTCGCTTACCTTTATCTTCGGGTACGGTTTCTTTTTGATAAGTTCCAAAAAAGCATAAAACAGTCTGCCCTTTGCGTTGTCATCCGGAATAATATTCATAAAAACCGCCTTGATTCCGACTGTATATACAATAAAAAATACATTACTATCAACCGACAATAATCGACTAAGTGTCATAGCGATTATAAAAAAAGCCGTCGAATAAAAATCGGCGGCTTTATAAAATATATTTTATTAAATTAAATATAGTATTCCATCGGATACGGCATAAATTTAATCTCATCCAGTTTATCGCACGTGACATACCCGGCGTCGGCTCTTAAAAGACTCGGGATTCTGTTTACAATTGTCGCGCACGTATGCTCTACGGTAGCAGGCTTTACGACATGAAATTCAACGTCGGGTTCGCCTGTTATCTTCCAGTCGCACATATCGCCGTCACCCTCGGCGTAAACCTTGCCGACAGTCTCCTCCTCCACTGTAACGCCCTGCATTGTCTCGATATGAACGACCGCCGACATGCCGAGACACTCACCCTTTTTTATCTCCCTGCCGAGAGTCGAAGAGTAAACGGCTTTGTCGGCAATGTACGGGACATGTCTCTGACTTATCGCCTTTACGGTAAGACCGAGCTTTGAGCATATAGCCTCGCTCGAATTCCACGCGTATGACGGCTCGAACGATTCCGGACGCGCGATAGTTTTATTGAATTCGTCCTCACTTAAACCGCATCCGTGAGCCTCGGCAAGTGCAAGTCCGTACTCGTCGACATTATAGCTGTAAACTCCGTGAATCGACTTTATCGAATTACATCCCGCGCCCAGAAGCGCGACGGAATTAATCCAAAATATATCCTGCATGCCCGAACCCGTGACGGTACAGCAGTTCTCCCGCGCGAGAGCGTCAATCCTGTTTATCATCTCTGCGGAGGTCGTCCACGGATATATCGCCTCTTCGCATGTCGTAATAACATTAATTCCGCGCTCGACGCACTTTTCAACATGATCGTATATGTCGCCGATAAAGCTGAAAAGCGTAACGACCGCAACGTCCGCACAGCAGTTGTCGAGAACATAATCCGCGTCGTCGGAGACAATAACGCCCGTCTTGATTCCGAGTCCCGCAATTTCGCCGACATCCCTGCCGACGACCTCGGGATCGACATCGATCGCGCCGACTATTCTTGCGCCGTGTTCGTGAAGATAGCGCATGATGTAACGGCTCATTTTACCGCATCCGTACTGTACGACTTTGATTTTTTCCATAATAATATCCCCTTTGTTTTTTGAGAATATTATTGACTAAAATTCAAAATTTATACAAAAAAGCGAATCGTCCTATGATAGGGCAATCCACTTTTTCGCAAATATAATTTAATTATTAATCTTCATTCTGTTTCGACCTCGGAGTTCTGTCTGTTTCGGAACGGATGAACATCTCCGCGCTCGAAGTTATTTTAAGACTGCCGGGCTTCATGTATTCCGAAGCGCTGTCATTCTTTACCGCTGTGTTCATCTGCTTTTTAAGAATAAGGCAGACTATAACTGCACCTATCAAAGCTACGGCAATAACGATAAGCTCCTTTTTAAGAACCGACGTTTTTTCGGAATACTCCGAATCCTGAGAATAAACAGTCCCGTCGTTTTTCTCCTTGGAATCGTAAACCGCGATACTGTTGATTCCGCCCGACGGATCGTCGGCGGCGATATAAGAAGCGAGAGTCATGCACGAGTTATATATCTCCCCGCTTGAGAAGAAATCGCTTATCATATCTTCAAGAAGCGAGGAATCATATACACCCTCGGCATTTCCCGTCGGAACGACCGCAAAAGTATTCGAATCATAATCAAACACTGCATAAATCACACCGCCCGAAGCCGTTGACGTTATACCGGAGGCGAACTGCGATAAGTATTCCCGTGCCGAAAAATCGGGGTTTTCCGATTTCGTTACAATATACAATTCAACATTCCGCTCCTCGGCGGCAGAGTCAAGCAGCTGAGAAACAGTATTTTCCTCTTCATCGCTTAGCTTATCCGCATAGTCGAACAGATATCTGTGTTCTCCGACCGAAGCAAAAACGGGAACGCTGAGAACTACAAGCATTAGGAATACAAAAATAATCGAAACCGCTTTTTTCACCATTCCCGCCCCCTTACAGTAAAAATACGAATATCTGACCGAGCAGAGCAATACCCGCGGTTATTCCGCCGAAGATAAGCCCCAGCTTTTTTTTGTCAATCGGAAGCTCGCCGGATACCTTGCCGGTCTGTCCGTTGACTGCAAACGTATAGTTTTTGCCCGCAAATTTCGTTGTAAACATCCACACGGGCAAAAGAGCGTATCTGTACTTTCCGTTAAGAGTCCGGATACACGAATTGACCGGACGTACGGTATCGAAGCCCTTTACCGTTTTTTCAAACGACGAAATACACGCGTTCTCTATACGCTGTTTAGCCCTCGGGAAGCTCGCTTCTGCGTCAACGTCGTATTTGTCCGCCATAAATCCCGAGAGAAACGCCGGGTCAAACCCCGTCATGCCGGCATATGAGTAAGGCTCGAGCCCCTCCATATATTCGTCCGGCATTTTCGATGAACCGTCGACAGGGATATTTTCATATCCCGCCGTACCCGCTCGCAAAACGTTATAGTAACTCGTCTCGGTATAATCATAGTCGCTGTCGCTCCACTTTTTCTCCCTTGTCGCCTCGAACGTTATATTAACGTCGGCGTCTGAATCAAAAAGCCAGAACGGCACGTAAACGCCTTTTATTTCTTTTATTCTGTTTTCGCTTTTAAATACGCTCGGGAGCAAAACTTTTCCTTTATAGAAATTTTTAAGAGCGTTCTTAGCGTCCTCCTTGCTCAGTTTAAACGGTATGACGCAGTCGGGACAGTTTATTCCCGAAAGACGGTCCGCAAGAACAACGGGATTTCCGCAGTAGGGGCACGATGACGCCGACGACGTTTCGTCCGTAATCAGCTGAGCCCCGCAGGACTTGCATATATAGCCGTTCATGTTATCCATAACCGCGCCGTCGGAAACGGGAACAAATTCATAATTTGACTTTTGCTCCGCGGCGTTAATCATATCCGAATAGCTTTTTAGCTGTTCCGAAGTAAAAACGCTGTCGCAGTTTTCACATTTAAACTGCTGATTTGACGGGTCGAACTTTATGTTTCCCCCGCAGTTCGGGCATTTATAGTCAAGAATTGCCGGCATATCGTCACCTCATTATGTAAATCGGTATTTAAATATGTTTATTTTATATCGTTGTCGTCGAATATATCTCCGCACTCGGGACAGAACTTAGGCGGATTATAAGGATCCTCAGGAGTCCATCCGCACTTGTCGCATCTGTAAAGAGGCGCGCCCGCGGGCTTGGGAGCACCGCACTGCGAGCAGAATTTACCCTTGTTTACAGCTCCGCATTTACATGTCCAGCCGTCCTCGGACGGTTTCGGTGAACCGCATTCGGGACAGAACTTGCCCGTCGCCTGAGCCCCGCATTTGGCGCATTTCCACGCCTGCGAATTATTGACCTCGGGCTTTTTCGCTCCGCACTGAGGACAGAAATTACCGCTGACATCAGCTCCGCAGGCACACTTCCACGTGCTGCCCGAGGGAGCAGCCGCCGGCTGCTGATTCTGCGCGTTCTGCTGACCCATTGCAAAAAGATTCTGCGCGTTCATTCCGCCTCCGGCATTCATTGCCATACCCATGCCCAGGAATCCTGTCATTGCGCCTGCGGAATTTCCTGCCGCCGTCTTCATCGCGTCAGACTGAGCGCCTACGAGCGTAGCCGCCGCCATTGTCGGGTCGCGCATGATAGCGGTGCGCTGAGCCTGCTTGATAAGCTCCGCGTCCTCTTCGGGAAGCGTTACGGAACCGAGAGCTATGCTTACTATCTGCAAGCCTCTGAGCTCTCCCCATTTCTCGCTTAAAACCCTATTCATTGCGCTCTCGAGCTCCGTCGTATGAGTCACGATCTGGTTGGGTCTCATTTCGAGATCGGAAAGCGCGCCGAATGCCGGCTGTAACGCCGAAATAAACTCGGTTTTAAGCTGACCGTCAATATCCGAACGGGTATATTCCGACTCGACGTTTCCGCATACTCTCGTATAGAAGAGCATGGGGTCGCTTATTTTATACGAATAAACGCCCGAACAACGGATCGAAACGTCAATGTCAAGTCCGATTTTTGAGTCAACGACTCTGAACGGAATGGGATTGGGCGTGCCGAATTTATTATCGATAAGTTCTTTCGTATTAAAATAATAAACTCTCTGATCCTTAGCCGTATCTCCGCCGTATGTAAAACGCTTGCCTATCGTTGCGAACGTCTTTTTAAGACTGTCGCCGAACGAACCCGAGAAAATGGTCGGCTCGGATGAAGTGTCATATGTATATTCGCCCGGTTCCGCACAAAATTCAACAACCTTGCCCTGCTCGACGATCATCATACACTGACCGTCGGCTACGGCAATGCCCGAACCGTTTGAAATAATATTGTCGTTGCCTTTCGTATTTGACGAACGGCCCGTCGTTCTCTTCTGTCCTTTTGTTACAAGGACGTCCTTGTCCATGGAATCACAATAGAAAAATTCCTTCCACTGATCGGCAAGAGTTCCGCCTAACGCGCCGATACCTGCTTTAATAAGACCCATAGTATATTCTCCCTACTAAAATTTATTTATTTTTTCAGAGGAGTTCCGCAATTGGGACAAAACGCGGACATAGCCGTGTTCTGAGCACCGCAAGACGGACAGAACGGCATAACCGCCGCCGAATTCTGCGGAACGCTCTGTTGATTATATGACTGCTGTGTATTCTGATTGCCAAATCCGCCCTGCTGAACGGGCTGCTGATTGTATCCTCCCTGCTGAACAGGCTGCTGATTATATCCGCCCTGCTGAACGGGCTGCTGATTGTATCCTCCCTGCTGAACGGGCTGCTGATTGTATCCGCCCTGCTGAACAGGCTGCTGATTATATCCGCCCTGCTGAACGGGCTGCTGATTATATCCGCCGGCATACGGATTCTGATTTGCAAATCCGCCCGAAGCATTTGGATTCTTGATTTGACGGCAAAGTTCCATTATCGCAAGAGCGTCGTTATATGCCTGCATGAGCTGAGTGGGAGCCGCATTTTCGGGAATATATGCGACGTTTAATTTAATCTCGTTTATGTACGGGTGATTGACGACTATATACGCGTCAACGGAGCTTACGCGTCTCGGATTTCCGTCATAATCCACGGAACGGTCTGTATTCCTCATATACTGTGCGACGGAAACGGTTGAAGCGTTCATACCCATGGCTCCCTGCATACCCATCGGATTCATCATACCCATTGAATTCATCACACCGCCGAACATCGCCCCGTTACCCTTAGGCTGAACCGCTTGACCCGTGCGGTTGTCAAAGGTATCTACTCTGTCGGGTATGCCGTCGTCGTCGGAATCCCTCTCATCCGTATAGGATTCTTTAAGGTAAAAATCCATCAGCTGTGAAAAATCGAAAACCTCGGGATTGTTCTCGCTGTAATCCCTGCCGATATTAAAACAGAATTTTCCGTTGGACATATCAACCATGATTTTGTCACGTACGCCCGCGCCCGCGCTCATATGAAACTGCGCATACTTCTGTCTGTTATTTTCGCGCGCTTCAAGGTGAGCTTTAACGTCGGATACGCTTCTTTCTCCCCAGCTGCCGGAAAGACAGCTTAATTTTTTCTTGCAGTCCGAGCAGAGAAATCCGTCCGACAGCTTCAGACGGGTAAGCATGTTAACCTTTTCATTGCACAAATCACAGAATTTCTTTTCAAAAAGTCCCATAGTAATTTTCCTTTCAAATTTATAATAAAAAACATATCCCGTATTTATATTATAAATTGAAAGAAATAATTGCGCCCCTCCCGAACGGGCAGTTTTGATTATTTATCGTAATTGTCGAGAAAACTTATCTTCCTTCCGCCCAGTTTATAGGAGATAACCGCATCGGTATTGACGTTTTCAACGCTTTTGAATATACGTGCCTCAACCTCCGGATTCGTTTTTTTGAGCTGTTTTATAAGATTTTTCGCTTCTATTCTCTTTGAACGGTTTTCGCCGTTATTGCATGTCGTACACGTATCGGTAAATTTGCACGCGCACTGTATAAAATGCAGACCGTTATAGTCGCGCCACGCCTTTATGTCGTCCTCTCTTATAAGGTACATCGGACGTATTAGCTCCATACCCTCGAAATTCTGAGAGTGAAGCTTGGGCATCATGGTCTGTATCTGCGCGCCGTATATCATACTCATCAGTATCGTCTCGATAACGTCGTCGTAATGATGACCGAGCGCGATTTTGTTGCATCCCATCTGCCGTGCATAGTCGTACAGATGTCCTCGTCTCATCCTCGCGCAGAGATAGCACGGCGATTTTTCTACATTATAAACGGAGTCGAAAATATCCGACTCGAATATCCGAATCGGAATATTGAGTTTTTTCGCATTCTCCTCAATAACCCTTCTGTTGTCGGGACTGTACCCCGGATCCATAACGAGAAATTTAACCTCGAACGGAAATTTATTATGCCGTTTAAGCTCCTGAAAAAGCTTCGCGCACAGCATCGAATCCTTACCGCCCGATATGCACACGGCAATGCGGTCGCCCTCTTTTACAAGGTCGTATTCGTTAAGCGCCGCGGTAAAGCGTTTCCATATCGTTTTTCTGAATTTACGTTTTATACTGTCCTCGGCTTTACGGCATATTTCGGCGTTGTCGTCCTTCGAAATTCTGTCGATAAGCCACGCGTTATACCCGCCCTTTAATGAGTAAACGTCGTAACCGTCCTCTCGCAATTCCTCGCACAGATCAAGCGTGATTATACCGTGAGTGCAGTATATTACGCTTTTTCTATTGTCATTTTCGAGTTTGTCTCTGATCTCGCCGATATCGACTCTGACTGAACCGGGAATCGCGCCGTATTGAACGTCGTGCTCGCTTCTGATATCATAGACCGCGGTATCATCGCCGAGGTTATTAAATTCTTCAATCGTTATTTGAGTATTCATTATATTCCTCTGATATTTAACTTATCTTAATTATAAATTATAATCGGATTTTAGTCAAGAAGAAAGGAACCGATGTCAGAATCGGCTCCATAAAATCAAAGCAAAATATGTAATTGTGTTTTTTCCGTTATCGGTTTTCATTCCTAATTTAACAGCCGTGTCCATGACGTTTATTCCGCACGATTCTATCGGCATAACGGTTTTTTCGGGAAACCTGCACGGCGAATCGGGGTATGTACATTTAACGCATATATCGCACGCTCCCCCGCCGAGAGCGGTTACGTTCAGTCCGTCCGATAACATTTTATCCCTTATATTAATGAGCATATCACGGCTTTTTCTGCCAATTTTCAGTGCGGAATCGATATCCTCACGTGAATTTACATGTCCGGCAACGGAAAACAGCACTGCGCTGTCATACTGCTTCAGATTCCCTTTAATACCGTCAAGGCTCCCCGCTCCCGGAGGGCAGGTCCAGCACGTCGAGTATTTTGAGCAGAGATTTTCTTTGCACCAATCGCGGGTACGATCGTCGAATATTATATTCTCAAAATCAAAAAATCTTACGTCGGTTATTTCGTCCGAATTAAAATAATCTTTTATATCCATCAGAAATTGATAACACCCAAATGCCCGAGCAGTATTTTTATACCTATTAATATAAGTATAACGCCTCCGGCGATTTCGGCTTTTGATTTGAATTTAATTCCGAATACGCTTCCGATTTTAAGTCCCGCGGCGGAGAGAATGAACGTGGTAAGTCCTATAAACAAAACGGCGGCGACAATATTTACATCGGGCAGGAGCGCGTACGTAATACCGACGGCGAGCGCGTCTATACTCGTCGCTACTGCAAGCAGCAGCATTGTCTTAAATGCAAACGAAGCATTTACGTGTTCCTCGTCTTTTGAACAGCCCTCTTTTATCATATTCGCGCCGATAAGTCCGAGCAGAACGAACGCGACCCAGTGGTCGACGCTCGTTATGTATTTTTCAAAAGCCGATCCGAGCAGATAGCCGAGCGCAGGCATTAACGCCTGAAATCCGCCGAACCACGCACCGATTATAAAATAATGCTTTACCTTGGGCTTGCCCGTCGAAAGTCCCTTGCATATCGCGACGGCAAATGCGTCCATTGAGAGAGCGGCCGCTGTAAGAAAAAGCTCCCAGATACTCATAATAAAACCTCCGAAAATAAAAAAACCAGGCATGCGCGCCCGATCTTATATCACCCGGACGCAACGCCTCAATTCAAGCCGGACGTAAAACCGTCAGTATGTTGACTTGAAACTTCAATTATTAAATGAAGCTGTCTGCTCCCTCAAACAATACGGCTGTCAGTATATCATAACATTTTTACCGTGTCAACATTACGCAATATTCTTGCAATATTTGTTAATACTTTTGAAATAAATATGCAATATTAACGCAAAATCGGACTACTCTAAAATATCATTTTACCGGATGATGTTTTATATTTTATAAAATGATATTATTTAGACATGATAACCGATTTGCATATTAAAATCGTTGAAAAATTGTACATATCGCGGAGGATTCAACATGGTTGACGTTAAAAATCAAAGCTGTTATGAATACTGGCTTGACTGCACCGACGAATACGGCGAGTATTACGTCATGCAGCACCTCGGAAAAAAATATTACAAATCAAAAATGCTCAGCGACATCGACGCGCTCGCGGCATATATGAAAATCGAGCTGGGATTAAAGCCCGGCGACGTTTACACGGTTTTCATGCCTACTACGGTTCAGAGCATCTGCGCATTTTACGCACTTAATAAAGTCGGCGTTATAGTAAATTTCGTTCATCCTCTGCTTCCTCCAAACGTATTAAGAGAAACAATGACCGAGGTTCATTCAAAGGGAGTAATGGTTCTCGACCTTCTTATTAAAGACTATGCGGACGTTATAAATGAAATGAACGTTCCGTGTCTCGTATGTCATTCGTCGGAATACGCATCGCTCTTAAAGGGCTTCGGATGTAAATTGGCAGAAGCTGCGGTTAAAAAAATATTCCCGAAAATAAAGAAACGCGACGAGTATTCGAAAGCCGTCAAGCGTTTTTCGAAAGCGAATGTTAAACCATCGTGCAACTGCGACGACATCGCCGTTTACTTAAACGGCGGCGGAACTACGGGCAAAAGCAAAACAATAAAACTTACGTCGAGGGCGATAAACGAGCTTGTTTGCAGTGTCTCAAAGCTCGGCAGAATTCACCGCCCCGGACTCGAAGCGGAGCCTATCGTTTTACCGCTGTTCCACTGCTTCGGATTAAGCGTTGCGGTTCACATGGCGATGTGCAACGCGGGCAGACTCATACCGATTATGCGCTTCGACGCTAAAATGTTCAACCGTCTTATGAGACAGAACACGGTTGTAGGCTTTGTCGGAATTCCCGTCATGTTCAAAAAGATAATGAACGAAAAGCACTTTGATACAAAACACCTCAAAAATCTCCGCGTTGTTTACTGCGGAGGTGACGACGCGCCCCAGTCGCTTATCGACGAATTCAACTCGTATCTTGAAAAATACGACGCGGAGGGCAGACTCTATCAGGGCTACGGTCTCACCGAGGTAGGCTCTGTATGCTGTACGAATTCGAACGAAAATCACAAGTCGGATACAATAGGGGTTCCGCTTGAAAATGTCAATATGCAGATATGGAACGAGGAACATAACGAGGTTCCCAACGGCGTAATAGGCGAAATCGTAATATCGGGACCGACAATAATGAGCGGTTACTATACCGAGGACGGCGAGGACGACGCAGGACTTTATACCGACGAAAACGGCGTAAAATGGGTCATGAGCGGAGACCTCGGATTCAGAGACGACGACGGCTATTTCCACTTCTCGGGACGTAAAAAGAGAGTAATAATAATTTCCGGTTATAACGTTTATCCGAGCGATATTGAAAAAAGAACGCAGGAGATTGATTTTGTCAAGGACGCGTGCTGTGTAAAGGGATATAAGGATTCAAAGCAGATAATCAGAATGTTTGTTTCGTTCTCTAAGAATGGAAATGAAGAAGAGTATAAAAAACAGATTCTCGATATGATAGAGAAGAGCTTTTCGAAGTTCTCCGTTCCGCGTGAGATTATAACGCTGTCAGAGCTGCCGCAGACGCCGTTGATGAAAACGGATTTTATGCGCCTTACGCAGGAAACTCCCGATTCTCCCGTCTACGACGAGGAAAAAGAAAAAGAAAAAATAAAAACAAAAGACTGCGAAAAAAATATACAGGCAGCGTCATAAAAACAAATCGTAAAGCCGTCCGAATTTCGGGCGGTTTTTATTTTCAAAACGTTTAATCATATATAGAAAAATCGAGGCTTCGTTTGAAGCCTCGTACATGTTTAAAATAATCGTAAGAGATTACTTCTCGAATCCCCAGGTCTTATCGAATCCGCTTACGAAATCCATGATCTTTGCATATAAATCAGCAACGAAACCCATGATATCAGCGAAAATCTCTGCATAAACGTCAAATTTCATTTTTCGGCACCTCTTTCCAAAATAAAGTATTCAGGTTAATGAGTTTAAATTAACCCTCAAGCTTCTTAGAAGTCTTCTCAAGCCAAACCTTGATCTGAGCAAACATCTTCATGAGTTTCTCAAACCACTCTGAAAGGTAAGCCATGAGAGCAGCAAAAGTATCTACTGACATTGAAGTCACCTCCCTATCCTCATCTCAAAAAGTGAACATATCACCTTTACATTCATAATTATAACATAAATAATTCCTGTGTCAATTTACAATAAGGGGGGTTTTGTCTATATAATATAAAAACTTTACATACAAAACGGCATATTTTCGTTGTTTAGCATACCCACAATTATACACATGTCGATTATTATTAATTTTTTATTCACAGTTTATCCCTGCCGGAAGTCGGAATATGAATTATATATAGCTCGGTCATTAAAAACAGGCATAAAAAAAAGACGAACCGTGAATACGATCCGTCTTAGAAATAATTAAATTTAATTACTTCTCGAAGCCCCAAGTTTTCTCGAAACCGGCTGCGAACTCCTTAATCTTTTTGTAGAAATCAGCTACGAAAGCTGCGATATCAGCAAAAATCTCTGCAAAAACGTCAAATTTCATTCTGTTGGCACCTCTTTCCAAATAATATAAAATCAAGCTAATTTAATCAAAATTAAATTAACCCTCAAGCTTCTTAGAAGTCTTCTCAAGCCAAACCTTGATCTGAGCGAACATCTTCATAAGCTTCTCAAACCACATTGAAAGGTACTCCATGAGTTTGCCGAAAGTCTCAACTGCCATTTAAATACACCTCGTTTCAAATTATTGGGGAAACCTTATTGTTTCCTTGCACCTAAATAATAGCACATCGGTAAATAGTATGCAAGGGGGTAAAGCGATTGTTAAATAAAGTTTGAAGTTTATAACACAATTATGTAAAGATTTAAAATATATTTCCATAATAGAAATATATCAATCCTTTAATCTGTCTTATCCGACAGGATATTTGAGTTGTGTTAACATTTTAGAAACATTTAAACAACAATAAATATTGATTTTGATTAATAATATACTAAAACAAATGCTTTGTTAAATAATTATCACCTTTTTCACAAATAAATTTTAGGGATTAAATCTATCGGTATTAAATAAATATGAAAAAAGCCTCCGCAGTTCGGAGAACTTTTTTCATTGTGCGTTAATAAATGTTGTCGAAGTTTCATCTGACTATGATATGATACATATTTTACAATTAGATGTCAATAGTTTCGGAACGAACTACATTTAATCGACTTGAACTACACCCATAACTGTATAATATTTACAAATAGACAACTCCGGACATAAAAAACTCCGAATCACGGCGACTCGGAGTTTCGTTTATATATCTGTTTTAAATTAATATGCCACAGCCCAGTAAACCATGTGCTTCGCCTTTTTACCGCAGCAGACGCACACGTCCGAAAGCTGTTCCTGCTCGAACGGAATACATCTCGAGCCTACGCCGGTCTGTTCCTTAACGGCATCCTCGCACGCTTCGTCTCCGCACCACATAGCCTTGATAAATCCGTCGCCGTGCTCGGCTCTCGCCTGCTTAATCTCGTCAAGCGTAGTACACGCGTACGTCCTTCTGTCCATATTCTCCTTGGCTCTGTTGTAAAGAGACGTTCCGATATCGTCAAGAAGAGAGGAAATCTCGGTTTCAAGATTATCAAGAGAAACAAACATCTTCTCTCTCGTATCCCTGCGGACGAGAACGCACTGATTCTTTTCAATATCCTTAGGTCCTATTTCAAGTCTTACGGGGACGCCCTTCATCTCATACTCTGCAAATTTCCAGCCTGCGGAGTTATCAGAAACGTCGGACTTTACTCTGAACGACTTTGCAAGTCTTACTATTAACTCCTCCGCCTTGTCAAGGACTCCGGGCTTATGAGAAGCTATCGGAATTATGATAACCTGCGTGGGTGCGACTTTGGGAGGAAGAACGAGTCCGTTGTTGTCGCCGTGCGACATGATGAGCGCGCCGATAAGTCTCGTCGTGGTACCCCATGAGGTCTGATGAACATACTGTAGCTTATTATCCTTATCCGTAAACGTCATGTTAAACGCTCTTGCGAAGCCGTCGCCGAAGTAATGCGAAGTACCCGCCTGTAATGCTTTACCGTCATGCATAAGAGCCTCGATAGCGTACGTTGCGACTGCGCCCGCGAATTTATCGCTCTCGGTTTTTCTGCCCTTTATAACAGGCATATTGAGTACGTCCCTGCAGAAATCCGCATAGACGTTCAGCATTCTCTCCGTCTCTTCAATCGCCTCCTCGGCGGTTGCGTGAACGGTGTGCCCCTCCTGCCATAAGAATTCTCTTGAACGCAGGAACGGTCTCGTTGTTTTTTCCCAGCGGACAACGTTGCACCACTGGTTATAAAGTTTAGGAAGATCTCTGTACGAATGAATTATGTTAGCGTAATGCTCGCAGAAAAGAGTTTCGGACGTAGGTCTGACGCAGAGCTTTTCGGGAAGCTTCTCGGTTCCTCCGACGGTAACCCATGCGCATTCGGGAGCAAAGCCCTCTACGTGATCCTTTTCCTTCTGCAAAAGACTCTCGGGGATGAACAGAGGCATATACACGTTCTCGTGTCCCGTCTCCTTGAATCTTTCATCCATCTGCTTCTGGATAAGCTCCCATATAGCGTAGCCGTAGGGACGTATAATCATACAGCCCTTTACGCTTCCGTAGTCGATAAGGTCGGCTTTTTTTACGACGTCGGTATACCATTTCGCGAAGTCGTCCTCCATTGAGGTTATAGCCTCGACCATCTTTTTATTGTCTGCCATTTATGTACACTCCTTTATATTTACGCCTTTTAAAATAAGCGAACATCTCAGCGAATCAACGCCGTCCTTAAACGACGAATAGCAAATCGCGTCCATTCCGCACTCGCGCGCCCCCTCGGCGTTCTCTTCGAGATCGTCTATGAACAGACACTCGTCCGCCTTGAGCGAATATTTATCAAGCAATGAGATATATATTTCCCTCTCGGGTTTGAGCAAATGAAGATCGCACGAAACGACCCCGCCCTTTAAAATCGATATCGCAGGAATATCTTTTGAATAATCGTAAAAATCATAACCCGCGTTGCTTAAAAGATACGTGCCGTAACCGTTCGAATTCAATTCGGAAATAAGCTCGTACATACCGTCCGCGGCGGGCATATTCGTCCGTCCGAAGCATTCTTCTGCATATAATTTTTTAAGAAGACAGACCGCGCTGTCCGTAAGATACGGCGATATTAAATCTATAACCTCCGAATGAGTTTTAAGTCCCCTGTCGATGTCGCGGTAAAGCTCGCTTTTATAGAACTTATCGAGAATCAATTTAATATCGTTCTCGTCATCCGTATATTTTCTCAGCGTTTTTTCCGGATCGAAGCAGATAAGCACGTTACCCATATCGAAAACGATATTCTTAATCATCCGCGCCCTCCGTAAATCGAACGGCGTCGCCGACGGTTATAAACTTTTCGAGAGCCTCATCCGGACATTCCATTGAAAATTCATCCTCAATGCTCATTGCAATATCTATCATATCCATATCGCCCGCGCCGAGCTCATCGAATGTCGTTTCCTCATTTATACAATCGGGATCGCAGCCGAAAAGATCGCATATAATATCTCTGATTTTTTCAAAATTCATATCGTATTACAAGCAAAAAAGCGGTACGTGCAGTCCTTTGCATGTGTACCGCATTTTTAATGAATTAATAATTACTTTCTGCCCTTGAACATATCGAAAATATCGATAAGGTCGTCGTCGTCCGTACCGTAGGACTCTTTAACCTCGGGTTCGGGCTTTTTCTCGGGTTCTTTAGCGTTTTCCGCTTTCTCTGCGGGAGCCGAGTCCTCGTCGGGAAGCTCGAATACGGGAGCGGAATCCTCTTTCTCGCCGATCTCGTTCTTAACGTCGCCGAATCCGGTAGCTACAACGGTAACAACCATTTCGTCATCAAGACTCTCGTCAAACGCAACGCCGAAGATGATGTTTGCGTCCGGATCCGCAGCGTCCGAAATAATAGAACAGCACGTATCGACCGCTTCGAGAGCGATATCGTTGGAGGCTGTGATATTGATGATAATACCCTTTGAACCCTTGATTGTGGTTTCGAGCAGGGGACTGGAAATAGCTGCGTTTGCGGCGGTCTCCGCCTTGTCCTTTCCGCTGCCTCTGCCCACGCCCATGTGCGCGTGACCCGCGTCCTTCATGATAGCGGTAACATCTGCAAAGTCAAGGTTGATAAGTCCGGGAACCGTGATAAGCTCGGCAATACTGCGTACGCCCTGACGAAGAACGTCGTCGGCTACGTTGAACGCGTTGACAAGCGTAATCTTCTCGTCCGAGACGAGCTTTAATCTCTCGTTGGGGATGATAATAAGCGAATCAACATGCTTTGCAAGCTCTGCGATACCGTCCTCTGCCTGCGCCATTCTGCGTCTGCCCTCGAAGTTAAAGGGCTTCGTAACGATACCGACGGTAAGAATACCCTTATCCTTAGCCATCTGCGCGATAACGGGAGCTGCGCCGGTTCCGGTTCCGCCGCCCATGCCTGCGGTGATGAATACCATATCGGTTCCGTTGAGAGAATCGTTGATAATATCCATGCTCTCCTCTGCGGCTTTCTGTCCGACCTCGGGTCTTGCGCCCGCACCCTTGCCTGCGGTAACCTTTTCGCCTATCTGAATTTTTGTATCTGCTTTGGAAAACATGAGAACGTGCTTATCGGTGTTAACGGCGATAAATTCAACGCCCTGAACGCCGGAATCGACCATGCGGTTGATAGCGTTTCCGCCGCCTCCGCCTACGCCTATTACCTTAATCTTAGTAACGTCCTCATACTCGTTTGAAATTTCAAAAGACATTTAACTTCCTCCAATACGTGTAACTCCACACTCACATTATTTTAATCAACATAACCCAAAATAATTTAATAATTATACATTTAATATAATATCATGATTATTTATAAATTTCAACATTTATTTTAATAAATTCAGCCTCGGGAGAGTTATGATTTTATTAATTTTCGTCCGAAACTGCCGTATTCGGCTCGCTGACCGGTTCGGTCGTCGGAATAAGCTCCGCTTTATCGTGGTCGGGACGGACAAACGCCTTTGACTGTGAGCTTAAATCTATTATCAGATCGGAAACGAAGCTTTTTTGATTCTCCGTCTCTATCGTTTTCGAGGCAAGTCTCATTTTGCCGTCCGCGCCCGTCATGGTGCCGAGTATACACGTTATCCTGTTCGAAACGACAAATTTAATATCCGTATCGGATTCGAGATTTATCTTCGTAACGTCATTTATCGAATAATGCGCAAATAACTTTCCGAGCTTCATAAGCTTATCGGATTTATCCGTATTCGCAAAAACGCACATTTCTCCCTTTTGAGCATTTTTTATATCGACCCCGAGTACGACAGCCGCCGTTTCGGGAACGGCGTTGACCCCGTCGTCGAGAACTTTCGCGTTTTCATTGAGAAGAACGTATCCCCCCGACGAGGAAACCGCATATTTTGCGTCCGTATCCTTTACCGTGATTTCGAGCGTGTCGGGCAGTTTTCTTTTTATCGAAGCAGTGCCGATATACGGAAGCGACGTTTCGATAGATTTTTTCGCGCCCGAAACGTCAGCGATTACCAGATTTTTACCAACCGTAAAGCCGGACGCTTTTATAATGTCGTCCTTTGTATAATAGGAACTTATATTTATATTTTTATCGGCGTTTTTGACCGTAATATTATTCACCTTAAAAAATGCCGCGGATATTATTATTCCCGCAATCAGAGCTATAACGAGAAATACAAAGAAAATGATGAAATTTCTTCGCATTACGGCTTTTTTACGTCTCTGAGAGCTAAGCTTCACCTGCTCCGAACGCGACAGCTGTGCGTTTGAAGACGGGCGTTGTCTGTTATCCTCATTTAACGCTCTCCGATTCATTGTCCTCATCCTTTTTTATGTCCGCACCCAGTTCGGAAAGAACCGTGTGTATGTTTTCGTAGCCTCTGTTTATAAGTTTTATATTGTGTATTGTTGTCTTTCCGTCAGCGGCAAGCCCTGCGATAACAAAAGCCGAACCGCCTCTTAAATCCGGAGTTATAACGCTCGCTCCGGTCAGCCTGTCAACGCCCTCGACAACAGCCATTCTGCCGTCGACTCTTATTTTCGCACCGAAACGCATAAGCTCGCTGACGTGTTTATATCTTGATTCGAAAACGGTCTCGATCATAACACCCGTTCCCCTGCAAACGGTCATGACCGCCATTATCGGAGCCTGCATATCCGTCGGGAATCCGGGATACGGCATCGTTCTGACCGTTCTTATACTCTTTAATCTTTCGGGAGCGGTAATCGTAAGAGAATTTACACCCGAATCTATCTTACAGCCCGCTTCCTCAAACAACGGTATTATAGGCGTGAGATGCGCGGGAATTATCCTGTCGAGCGTAACCTTTCCGCGCGTGACGGCCGCTGCCGCCATATATGTTCCCGCCGCTATTCTGTCGGGAATTACCGTATGCTCGCACCGAGTCAGTTTTTCGACGCCGTCGATAACGACCGTTCCGTCGCCTGCACCCGAAATTTTCGCTCCGCACGAATTGAGAAAATCGGCAAGATCGCTTATCTCGGGTTCTCTCGCGGCGTTGTTTATAACGGTTCTGCCCTTCGCCGTCGCCGCAGTAAGAATTATATTTTCCGTCGCACCCACGCTCGGAAACGACAGCGTGATGTTACAGCCCGTCAGTTTATCAAGAACCTTAAAACCGATATTTGCAAATTCTTCCGTTATCTGCACCCCGAATTTCTGTATCGAGGACAGATGCAGGTCAATAGGTCTCAATCCTATCTCGCATCCGCCGGGAGACGAAAGCTCCGCGACTCCCATACGTCCGATAATCGCGCCCAAAAATATTACGGACGAGCGCATCTGACGCATTAACGAGTCGGGAATATCGTATTTATCGACGTTCGACGAATCAACGATCAGAGTCGTACCCTCGCGTTTTACCTTACATCCGAGGTGTCTCAATATACGAACCGTCGCGTCGACGTCCGTTATATCGGGACAGTTGTGAATAACCGACTCTCCGTTTACAAGCACCGTGGCGGCAAGTATCGGGAGCGCGCTGTTCTTCGCGCCCTGAACGCAAAGCTCACCCGAAAGCCGTTCGCCGCCGTTTATTACGTAACAGGACACCTTAATCCCACCTTTCATACTGCATACTATGCCGGGGGATTTGTCCGTGTTATAGGTTACGGTTTATGTGCGTATAATATTATTTTTCGTTTGCCAGTTTAACGATTATATCCGCGATCCGATTCTGCGCGTCGGGCTTTGACATCTTCTTTGCATTCGACGCTATCTCGTCTCTTAATTCTTTATTATCAAGAAGCTCGGTAACGACTTCGAGAAGCTTTTCGTCCGTGAGGTCTTTTTCCTCAATAATTCTCGCCGCATTGTTGTTTACGAGAGCCATGGCGTTATGATACTGGTGATTCTCTGCAACGTTCGGGGACGGTATAAGCACCGAAGCCCTGCCGACAGCCTCTATTTCCGAAAGAGAGCTTGCTCCGCTTCTGCCGATTACGATATCGGCGGCGGCAAGACAAACATCCATGTCGTTGATATACTCGCTGACTCTTATGTTCTTTTCATTGTCAATATCAACGCCCTTTTCCTTAAGCGTTTCGGGAACCCAAGTTCCGTACTGACCGTAGGCATGTATAAAACTGCACTTATTCTTATCGTGAAGCTCGGCTATAAGCGAACACATAGCGTTGTTGACGGTTTTCGCGCCGAGGCTTCCGCCGAACGAGAGAATCATGGGCTTATCGTCAAGACCGAGCTTTACTCTCGAAAAATCCCTGTCCGCCGAAAGAATTTCGCCCCTTACGGGAAGTCCGGTAACGACGGGTTCGACCTTACATTCAAGATACTCGGCGGCTTTGGGCACTGTCAGCATAACAGCGTCCGCAGTTTTCGCAAGAGCTTTATTTGTAACGCCCGGAAACGCGTTCTGCTCGTGAATCGCCGTCTTTATGCCCATTTTCGCCGCCGTTCTTACGACTGGACCGCTTACATATCCGCCGAAGCCGACAACGACGTCAGGATTAAAATCCTCTATAAGCTTTTTACAGCTCGAGGTCGATTTCATAAGCTTAACGACGGTGCCTATGTTTCTTTTTATATTCTCCAAGCTTAATTTTCTCTGAAATCCGCTTATTTCTATAGTTTTAAAATCGAATCCCGCAGCAGGAACGAGCCTTGATTCCATTTTCTCTTTAGTTCCGATAAAGAGTATCTGAGCGTCGGGATAACGACGTCTTATCTCTCCTGCGGCTGCGAGAGCGGGATTTATATGACCGCCCGTTCCGCCTGCGGCAAACATTATTTTCATTATAATCCGTCCTTATTCTTTAAGCGATTTTTTATTTCTTGATGATCTCGATACGGACAGAACCATGCCCATCTGTACCATAAATATTACGAGTGATGTTCCGCCGTAGCTGAAGAACGGCAGACTGATTCCCGTGTTCGGAATCGAGTCGGTCGCAACGGCAATGTTCAATATAACCTGAATTCCTACCTGCAAAACAATACCCATTGCGAGAAGTCCGCCGAAACGGTTTTTAGCCGTGGTTCCGATCACTATTCCTCTCCATACGAGAAGAGTGAAGAGAAGAAGAAGTATCATTGCTCCGAAAAATCCCGTTTCTTCACAGACTATTGCAAAGATAAAGTCGTTCTGAGGCTCTGAAACGTACATGTATTTCTGCGTCGAACCTCCGAGTCCGGTGCCGAAAAATCCTCCCGAGCCTATCGCGTACAGCGACTGGTTCGTCTGCCAGCGTGCGCCGGTAGGCTCAAAATCCTTATCGAGCCATCCTATAATACGGTTGCCCATGTACTTCTGAAGAATTCCGCCGGAACCGCTGTCTCTTGTTGACATTACAAGATAACATACCAGTGCGGCAGCCCCGAGAACGCCGATAACTCCGATAATAAACCATCGATCCCTGACTCCGCCTAAGAACATCATAACGCATCCGATAAGGAAGATTATGACCGCGCCGGAAAGATGGTTTTCCATATAAATTAAGACCGCGAACATTCCGGTAAGCAAAACGACCGCTATTGTCGGGAATGAGGATTCTTTTATAAATCTTCTGTACTTAATGTCGACCATGCGGGCAAAACGTCCGCGCGACATTTTATTGGAAAACATATCCCTGTGGTACGCGTCAAAAATGACCGCGCTTACGAGTATCAATGTAAATTTGGCTATCTCCGACGGCTGAAACGTCATGAAGCCTAAATTTATCCAGCGTTTGAATCCGGGTTTATACTCCGGGAGAACCAGTGCAATCAGAAGAAGTCCGACGGTAACGGCGAGTATTATTTTATAAAGTCTGCGCCATGTTTCAAAATTGATTCTCGACACGGCGAGCATTGCCGCGATTCCGAGTACGGCGAAAATCGCCTGTCTTTTGAAAAAGTACATCGGGTCGTCGTACTTATAGTAAGCGTAAGGATAGCTTGCCGAAAACTGCATTATAAGACCGAAGCAAAGTATGGCGAGTACGAATATCAGAAAAAGGATATCCATACTGCCGTAATTAATTAAATTTCCGAACAGCTCGGCGAGCGAAAATTTCTGTTTTTTCTTTACAGCCGCCAAATTAATTCCTCCGATCTTAATAGTGAATTGTCTGCTCTTTTATACGGGTCTGCCGAAATATGTAAGCAGAATTCCGATAACGCTTCCTATGATATTGACAAGCGAAAATACGTATACGATCTTCTTTTCGCCCCATCCGCATTTTTCGAAATGGTGATGAATGGGAGCCATTTTGAATATACGCTTGCCGTGAGTGATTTTGAAATAAGATATCTGAATCACATCCGAAAGGAACTCGCATACATAAACGATTCCGCACAGAAGGATAAGCCACGGAGCGTCAAGACAGTACGAAACCGCGACTACGAGACCGCCCAAAAACATCGAACCCGTGTCGCCCATCATAACCTTGGCGGGATTCCAGTTCCAGATAAGATAGCCTGCGAGCGAGCCGAAAAGCGAGGCGCAGAGAATGCTGACTCCGAAATAATTTCTGACAATCGCAATTACAATTCCCGCGACGGCAAAAGTTGCCGTTACACTCGCGCACAGTCCGTCGACTCCGTCGGTAAAGTTTACGGCGTTAACCGTACAGTACATTGCAACAAGACCGATCGGAATAAACCACAGACCGATATCGATATTTCCGACGAACGGAATGAACATATATGTCGACTTCGACAGGAAAAGAGCTATAAGGTAAGCGACCATAACGACTATCTGCATTATGCTCTTCTGCACTATGGTAAGACCGAGGTTACGCTTCTTCGCGACTTTTATATAATCGTCGGCGAAGCCTATGGCGGCAAAGCCCAAAGACATAAGTATTCCCGCGTAGAACTTGACCTTTACGTTATCCGCGTCCGCCATGTGTCCGTCGGCTACGATATCGCGCTTTAATATAAGATTCGTTCCGATAACGACCGCCAGCGAGAATATAACTCCGATTATAAACAGGATTCCGCCCATTGTAGGCGTACCCTGCTTTTTTTTATGCCAGCTCGGACCTATGTCGAGTATCGTCTGTCCGAACTTCAGCTTATGAAGCCACGGGATAATAACGTATCCGAGCAGAAACGCGATAATAAAACCGAGTACCGCCGCGATAACGAGAAATAAATATTTTGAGCCTTCCATAACGCTCCGCCTTTCACTTCCGGCTTTTAAACGGAATATATATCCGCCGTAATCAGCCGATCATTTCATATACTTTTTTTATAACGTTTTCAAGACGCATGCCGTGGCTTGCCTTGAAAGAAACCGCGTCCCCCTCTTTAAGAACCGAAGCAAGACGGGATGAAAGTTCATCCTCATCGGCAAAGCTTTCGACATTTTTCATGCCGTGATCCTTTGCCGACACGGCGATGTCCTTCGCCTTTTCTCCGTATGTAAAGAGTATGTCGATTCCGGCCGACGCGCAGTATTCACCGCACAGTCTGTGTGCGTTTTCGGAAAACGAACCGAGTTCGAGCATATCGCCCAGAACCGCGATACGCCGTTGTGCGTTGATTTTCGATAACGTATTCAACGTCGCCTTTACGGAATCGGGGCTTGCGTTGTAGCAGTCCTCTATAAACGTGATTCCGTTTTTATTCACTATATTCTGTCTCATGCCCGAGGGAACGTAATGTCCGAGAGCGTCGGCGCACTCTGAAAGTGAAATGCCCAGTTCTCTGCCGACTGCGACGGCGGCGAGCGCGTTATATACGTTATGAACGCCTATCGCGGGCAGTCTGACGCGTACTTTTTCACCGTAAGCCGAAACGGTAAATTCAGTAAAGAGTCCGTCCTCTTTTATATCGTCGGCACGGATTTTGCATACGGGATTCGTAATCGAGAAGAATACGACTTTGAATCTCTCGCTCATAACGGTTGAGAGCAGGTCGTTATCACCGTTTAAAATAAGCGGAGAGCCCTTCTCCATTCCCTCTATTATTTCCAGTTTTGCTTTGAGTATGTTTTCCCTTGACCCGAGATTCTCTATATGCGACACGCCGATATTCGTTATAACGCCTATCGTCGGTCTCGACGCGCGGGTAAGACGCGATATCTCGCCTAAGTGATTCATTCCCATTTCGATAACGGCGCACTGCGTGTTTTCATCCATTGACAGCAAAGTTAAAGGCATACCGATATCGTTATTTAAGTTGCCTTGCGTTTTAAGCGTGTTGTATTTCGCGCCCGCGACGAGAGCTATCATATCCTTTGTCGTAGTTTTGCCGACGCTTCCGGTAAGTCCGATCACCGGAATGTCAAACGTCGAACGGTAATACGCGCCGAGGTCAAGCAAAGCTTTTTTTGTATTCTCAACGTATATAACCGGAATGTCCGCGTCCGTTTCTTTTCTGCACATTACCGCGGACGCGCCCGATTTAACGGCTGATGTTATAAACGCGTGACCGTCGAAATTATCGCCCTCCAGAGCTATAAACAGTCCGCCGTTTACGGGTTTTCTCGAATCTGTAAATACGGCGCAGACATCCGCTTCTCCTACGGCTCTGCCGTTGACCGCCGCCGCGATTGTCGATGTATTTAAGGTTTTCACAGTATCACGACCCGATTGTATTTATTTTACCCGAAAGAATGTCTCTTACGATCTCTCTTTCGTCATAATGAATTTTACCTGTTGAAAGTATCTGATAAGTTTCGTGTCCCTTGCCCGCAAGCAGAACGATATCGTCCTTCTTTGCCTGCGAGAGAGCGTGAGCGATAGCCTTGGTTCTGTCGGGTTCGACATATTTTGCGACCTTGATTCCCTTAACGCCGACGAGTATTTCGTCGATAATGCTTACGGGATCCTCGCTTCTCGGATTGTCGGAGGTTACGACAATATAATCGGACAGCTTTGCCGCAATCGTACCCATTATCGGGCGTTTCGTTCTGTCTCTGTCTCCGCCGCAGCCGAATACGGTTATAATTCTGCCCTTTGCTGTACGCCTTAACGACGTGAGTATATTCTCAAGTCCGTCGGGAGAATGAGCATAATCGATTATTACAGTATAATCCGCAGCTGTCGGTACAACCTCAATTCTGCCCTTGACCCCGTGACACTTGCTCAGCGCCTCGCATACCGCGCCGAATTCGAATCCGAGCTGTGAAACGCAGACCGCCGCAGCCATTGAATTATATACGGAAAATTCGCCGGGAATCGGAAGTTTTACATGCTCTATCGCGCCCATGGTGACAAGCTCATATTCGATAGAATCGTTATTCATTCTGATATATTTTGCGGTGTAGTCCGCCGCGTCCTGTTTTTCTGAATACGTTACGACTCTGCCCTTTACGCCCATAACCATTCTGCCCGCGTGCGGGTCGTCTAAATTCACAATGCACGTATCGGCGATTTTGAATAATTTGGACTTAGCCTCGGCGTAATTTTCGAACGTGCCGTGGTAGTCGAGATGATCTCTCGTAAGATTCGTAAATACGGCGCACGTGAATTTGCATCCGTCTACCCTGCCCTGGTCAAGAGCCTGCGACGAAACCTCCATAATGCAGTATTCGCACTTTGCTTCAACCATCTTTGCAAACAGCTCCTGAAGCTCGAAGCACTCGGGAGTTGTCAGCGACGACGGATATTCCTCGTCGCCTATCATGTTTTTGACCGTTCCGATAAGTCCCGATTTCTTACCCAGAGAATCGAGTATCTGTTTTATAAGAAAAGTAGTTGTTGTTTTGCCGTTGGTTCCCGTAAGACCGATAAGTTTAAGCTTCTTTGCGGGATTGCCGAAGAAGTTTGCGCACATGATTGAAAACGCGCTTCGCGTATCGTTTACGATTATCTGATTCGTAACGCCTACGTCGTGTTTGCAGACAACGGCGACGGCTCCCTTTTCCGTCATTTCTTCAGCAACGGTATGACCGTCGAAATTCTTGCCCTCGACGCAGATAAATACCGCGCCCTCTTTTATTTTTCTTGAGTCCGCGGTAAGATACACCGCGTCGGCGTCCTCATATTCGTTCTTTACCTTTATGCCCTTCATAAGCTGAGAAAGCAGCATAATTTTGACCTCCTTTATGTGATCGCCATATCTTTCACTGTATTATAATATGATAATATTTTATAAATATCAGTCCGACACATCCACGTTTGTCTTGAAGTAAACCGTTATTACCTCGCCCATTTCCGCCTGCGTATTCTTTTCGATACTCTGCTTATACGCATATACCGCAGAAGAACTGTTGCTTCCCGAAATTCTGATATTCAGTCCGCAGTTTGTCGCCGCATAATTCGCCTGAGATACCGTCATGCCGGAAAAGTCCGGAACGGTAACGGTTCTGTGCGACTCGGACGAATCCGTATACACAACGATAACGCCGTCGGAGGGAATAGATCTTCCGCTCTCGGGATACTGCGAAACAACCTTATCACCGTCTCCTACAACGGTAACGGTAATACTGCCCGAATTCTGCGAGGATTTCGCTTCGCTGACGGACAGACCGACGAGATTGGGCGCAGTCTTTGCAAGGCTTTCGAGTTCCTCGTCCGAATAAACGGGGTCTACGCCGAGCGACGGGAGTATCTGTTCGAAAACACGGCACGCAACGGGAGCCGCGATAGCTCCGCCGCCGTGGTCACCTACAGGCTCGTCGACGATTATCAGAACGGCTATTTCGGGGTCGTCGGCAGGCGCGAATCCGCAGAACGAGGCGATATAAACCTCTTCTCCGTTTTCGGCGTTGAGCTTTTCGAGCTTTTCGGAAGTACCCGTTTTACCCGCTACGTGATAACCGGGAACGTAAGCGTTTTTACCTGTACCCGACGATACGACCTGCTCCATTGCGGAGCGTATTATCTTCGCGGTGTCCTCGCTTATAACCTGGCGTTTTACGACGGGCTGTGTTTTGGAAACGGTATTACCCTGCTGGTCGACGGTTTTGTCGACTATATACGGAGTCATAAGCTTACCGCCGTTGGCTACCGCGGATATGGCGGTAATCATCTGAATCGGCGTTACCTTAAACGACTGACCGAACGAATATGACGCAAGATCCGATTTTGTAAAATTGCTCTCGCTTTTATAAAGGATACCCGCGGCGGGACTGCTCTCGGCGGGAAGGTCGATTCCCGTAGCCTCGGTCAGTCCGAACGCGTCGAAGTATTTATAATAAGTCTCCTGTCCGAGTGCGCTTGCAAGCGTAACGGCAAACGGATTGCATGAGTTTTTAAGAAGGTCGACGAAAGTTTCGCTTCCGTGACCGCCGTGTTTCCAGCAATTTATATGTCTCGTAGCGTAATCGATCGAACCCGAACAGTAATACGAGGTATTAAGATCGGCTACGCCCTCCTCAATAGCGGCGGATGCGGTGATAACTTTAAATACGGAACCGGGTTCGTATGTATCGCTTACAGCTCTGTTTCTCCACTGCGAATAATTTGCGGTAAGTTCCGCCTCACTCTTTTCCTTTTTGTCCGTAATCTCATTTATTTTTTCGACAAGTCTCTGATCCGTTATCGTGTACGGGTCGTTTAAGTCGTAATCGGGAAGCGAAGCCATACCGAGAATCGCGCCCGAATCAACGTCCATTACGATTCCGTAGGCGTATGAAGCGTTCGTATCTTCAAGAGCCTGCGTTAACGCGCTTTCGAGCGAATGCTGAACGAACGAATCAAGCGTAAGGACAAGATCGAGTCCGTTCTGCGCGTCGTAAGTAGTTTCATATTTATTAGGCAGCTCCGACATCATGCCGTCTCGCGTGGTGATGCGTCTGCCCGCAACGCCCGACAGCTCGTCGTCGTAATAGGCTTCAAGTCCGTACCTGCCCTTGCCGTCCGTATCGGTAAATCCGATAAGCGACGAAGCGAGCGTTCCGTAGGGGTAATATCTCTTCGTATCCGGGTCGATACAGATTATATTGCCGAGTTTGTTTTTCGAAATGAATTCCGTCAGTTCGTCCTTTGTCTCTTTCTCAATCTTGCTTTTAAGAAGCTGATAAGAATAATTGAGCTGAGTATATCCGCGGAGCTTTTCCTTGTCTATATCGAGAATTCTCGAAACGTTCTCGATTATAAGCTCGCGGGTCTCCTCTCTTGTTTTTTCGTTTGAAATATTGTTAATTTTGGAGGGATTCATATAGGCAAGCCATACCGACGCGCTCTTTGCAAGTATGTTCATGTCGGAGTCGTATATGGTTCCTCTCGCCGCGCTTAACTGCGTATCGCTCAGCTGCTGACTCTCCGCCTTAGCTTTGTAGTCGTCGCCCTTAAACACCTGGATATATCCTACACGCAGTAAAAGAGAGAACGCAAGAACGCTTACGATAATAAGTGAAAAATATCCTCTTTTTTTACGCGTATCTACCTTTTTCACGCCGAATCCGCTCCTTTCGTCATTGTCCGTAATATTGCCATAAAAAGGGCGAAAAAGAATTTCGCCCTTTATAATCATGTCTATTGGACGGAGATATAAAATATGCTCCGTTTTTTATACTATTTATATTCTTTGTTTCCCGAAAAAACGACCTGATCGCCGTTGCATACGTTGAAATATGTAATCTTGTAATTTTCGAGCTTTACCATTCCGAGAACGTTGACAGCATAATCCTCAACCTTATCAAGAGAGATCATTGAGTCAAGCTGTGTCTGAAGTCTGACCTGCTCGCTCCTGGCTTCTGATATTTTAGAATCAACGGTCGTTATCTCTCTGCCGATATTGTCGATCGTAACACGGCAGTAAATAAGCGAACTTATCATGGAGAATAAAACAAGCGCAAGCGCGATTGTCTTTAACGCCTTTACCGCACTGACGCGGGTGCTGACGACAGCCGACTTCGAGGGCTTGTTCTGTCTCATTATCGTTATTAATTCGGCAAAAAACGACTGCTGAGCAGGCGCGGGAGCCTGACGCGGTTTTCTCGGCTGAGGCTTTTTCGTATCGGGAGCCTTTTTACGCTGAGGCTGTCTCGGCTGAGGGTCGTATTTCGGTGCGCTCGTGCCGTAATCGCGCGGCTCGAATAATGAAAAATCATATGCCTCGTTACCGTAGTAGGACAATTTAAAAACTCCCTCTCCCGCCGTAATACGGCGTATATATATAAGTCGAAAAAATCAAAGTTTAACAACTGCCCGCAGTCTCGCGCTGCGGCTCCTCGGATTCGATTCTATTTCCTCGGGCGACGGGGAAATAGATTTGAATTTAAGCGAGCCTCTCGGCGTTCTCCCGCATACGCATACGGGGAAATCCTTAGGGCAGATACATCCTCGGCAAAAATCGCCGAATGTATTTTTTACGATTCTGTCCTCAAGCGAATGAAACGTTATGACAGCTAAGACTCCGCCGGGCGAAAGAACGTCAAACATATCATTAAGCGCCCCCTCGAGCATGTCAAGTTCTCTGTTTACGTAAATTCTGATAGCCTGAAACGTTCTGCGTGCGGGGTGTCCGTCGCGCTTTGCCTTTGCGGGCATTGAAGCGGATATTATATCGCACAGCTCAAATGTAGTCTCTATAGGTTTCTTTTCTCTTGTTTTTACAATATTTTTAGCAATCGACGAGGCGAACCGCTCCTCGCCGTATTCGTTTATTATCCTTGCAAGCTCGGGGTATGAAAGTGTGTTGACCGCGTCATACGCCGAAAAACCGCTCTTGCTCATACGCATATCAAGCGGCGCGTCCTTATGAAATGAAAATCCGCGTTCTGCGGAATCAAGCTGATAGGAGCTTACTCCGAGATCTGCGAGTATACCGTCGACCGAGCTTATACCCTCGGAGACGATAACGTTTTTTATATTATCGAAAACGTCGTTAATCACCGTCACGTTTTCATCGTCTGCGAAACGGGAGCGGAGGACTGCCACGGCGTCGGGGTCTCGATCAAGAGCGATCAAACGGCCTGTGCCGTCCAATTTCTCAACGATCTTGGAGGAATGACCTCCGCCGCCGGCAGTCGCGTCAAGATATATCCCATTCTTCTTTACGGACAGGGCGTCTATGGCTTCGTTCAAAAGAACTGACTTATGATTGAACTCCACAAAACGCACCGCCTTTCACCGTCGTCAGAATTCTATTCCGCTGCTGAGAAGCTTATCATCCGATTCTCCCATATAAGAATCCCACTCATCCTGATCCCAAAGCTCGACTCTGTTATCGGCTCCGAGAACCGCGACGTCTTTTTTCAGATGAGCATGCTCAACAAAATCGGGGCTGAGCGTTATACGTCCCTGTTTATCGGTTTCGACCGTCTGCATCTTTGCGTAGAGCATACGCTGTCTGCGTCTGTCCTCCGGAGTGCGCGCGCCTCTCATCTGTGAGAGAATCTCGCTCCACTCGTCGTGAGTATAAATCGAAACGCATCCGTCGGGAGATTTAAACACAACAAAACTGTCGCCCAAAATCGTTCGGAATTTGGCGGGGATAAATATTCTGTTCTTTGCGTCGATATTATGCTTATATGTTCCGCAAAAATGCTGGTTTTCCACCTTTATCCCCCTCCCGAGTGAAATTTAAGTGTAATTTCGCACCCTGTATAGGCTATTATAAAGATAAACTAAAAAAAATGCAAGTGTTTTTTCATATATTTAAGACTATTTGGCAAAATTTTTTTCATACACATACAATTCCGATGTCGGTTTTCATCATTTGAAATGAAAATAAAAAAATCGCCGTACCTCCGACGGCGAAAAAAACATGATTTTAAATATTTCGGCATGATAATTTTGACGTAAAAAAGAGAGCCGAAAACGACTCTCTCTTCGTTTAATTGTCCGAATCGGGTAATCAGTCGATCTCGACCTGAACTTTCATATCTTTTCTGTTAGCGGTAGCGCGCATAACCGTTCTGATAGCTTTCGCGATTCTGCCCTGTTTGCCGATAATTCTTCCCATATCATCGGGAGCGACATGAAGATGATAAACTACGATACCTTCCTCGTTAACCTCGTCAACGGTTACGTTGACTGCGGACGGATCCTCAACAAGACCCTGTGCGATTGATACTAATAAATCCTGCATTTTATTTCCTCCTAAACTAACCGTTTGCATCTAAAAAAAACTTTAAATAAAACGGATTATTCAACGATACCCTGCTTTTTAAGGATGCTCTTAACCGTATCGGTGGGCTGTGCGCCGTTCTTGATCCAGGTCTTAGCCTTCTCGGCGTCGATCTTTACGTCAACGGGATCCTTGGTGGGATTGTAGTAACCGATTTCCTCGATGAATCTGCCGTCTCTGGGATATCTCGAATCGGCTACGACTATACGATAGAAAGGAGCCTTCTTTGCGCCCATACGGCGAAGACGAATTTTAACTGCCATTTGTAATTACCTCCAAATAATTAACACAAAAAAAATTAAACTGTATTTAAACACCCTTGTGTCTATACCATAATAATGAATTAATAGAATTTTATTTGTCGGGGAAGCCCATTCCGCCGAGTCCGTTCATACCCGCCATACGGCTCAGGTTACGCATTTTTTTCTTAGAACCCTTACCGCTGAACTGCTTGAACATCTTCTGCATCTGACGGTACTGGTTGAGAAGTCTGTTTACGTCCTCGACCTGCATTCCGCAGCCCGCGGCAATTCTGCGTTTACGGGAGGGGTTGATGATGTCGGGATTCGTACGCTCTTTTTCGGTCATGGAATAGATTATCGAAGCCGTTTTATCGAGCATTCTGTCGTCTATATCCGCGTCCTTAAGCTTATTTCCGACTCCGGGAAGCATGGAAAGCATATCCTTCATGGAACCCATTTTTTTCACTTCCTGAAGCTGTGTAAGCAGATCGTTGAGGTCGAATTTATTCTTTCTTAATTTTTCCTCAAGCTGAGCCGCTTTCTTCTCATCGAGAGCCGCCTCCGCCTTATCTATAAGGGAAAGGACGTCACCCATTCCGAGGATTCTCGAAGCCATACGGTCGGGATGAAACTCGTCGAGATCGTCGAGCTTCTCGCCCACGCCGACAAATTTAATCGGCTTGCCCGTTATCGCTCTCGCAGAGAGAGCCGCACCGCCTCTGGTATCGCCGTCGAGCTTTGTAAGAACAAGACCGTCGATTCCGAGTGCTTCGTTAAATGAGGAAGCTACATTTACAGCGTCCTGTCCGGTCATCGCGTCAACAACGAGAAGAATCTCGTGAGGCTTGACCTCTGCTTTAATATTTTTAAGCTCCTGCATGAGCTGTTCGTCTATATGAAGACGTCCCGCGGTATCAAGGAATACGTAATCATAACCTTGATCCTTCGCGTATTTTACCGCTTCCTTTGCGATAATAACGGGATCCTCGGTTCCGCGTTCGAATACGGGAACGCCGACCTGCTCGCCGACGACCTGTAACTGCTTAATAGCGGCGGGTCTGTAAATATCGCACGCGACGAGAAGCGGTCTGTGACCCTGCGCTTTGAGACGTTTTGTAATCTTGGCGCAGTGCGTCGTTTTACCGGAACCCTGAAGTCCGCACATCATAACTACCGTCGGGGGATGAGCCGCCGTCGTGAGTCTCGCCTGCGTACCGCCCATCAAAGCGGTGAGTTCCTGATTGACGATCTTTATAACCATCTGAGCGGGAGTAAGACTTTCGGTTACCTTAGCTCCTATAGCCTTCTCCGTTACCGAAGCCGTAAAATCCTTTGCGACTTTATAGCTGACGTCAGCCTCGAGCAATGCAAGACGAATCTCTCGCATAGCCTCCTTAACGTCGGATTCTGTAAGACTGCCCTTGCTTCTCAGCTTTTTAAAGGCGGCCTCTAATTTGTCGGAAAGACCTTCAAATGCCATTAGTGATACCTCTTACTGTTCATTGAGAGCGGCGGCGACGGACTGAATTTTGACCGAGAGGTCGTTTATCTCCATCGACAGACCGCATTTAAGGTTTTGCCTGTTTATCTCCGCGGCCGCTTCGGAAATTTCCTCGAGTCCCGAACTCAGCTCTCTGAATTTCTTAACGAACGCGAGCTTTTCTTCCATTTCCTCCAGCTGAGCTTCCGCGCGTTTTATAGAATCGCGAACGCCCTGGCGGGTGATGCCTACATTATCGGCAATTTCGGAAAGGGAAAGGTCGTCGTTATAGTAATAATCGAGAAATTCTCTCTGTTTTACGGTGAGCATGTCGCCGTATACGTCAAGAAGCATGATGATATCCAGATTCTTAGCCACCGCAGAAATCCTCCCTCGGATTCCGGCACGAAACGCCGGATTTTAAGCAACACCTGTAAAGAATAATTGCTTTACAGGCGGTATTATACAACAAAAAAATATCTTTGTCAAGAATTTTTTTCGTCTTTCGGACAATTATTTTGTCTCGGCTATGGTTACTCCGTTTTCGCCCTCGCCGAATGTTCCCAGACGGTATGATTTTATCTGAGGATGACGTTTTAAATGCTGTTGAACGGCAGAACGCAGAACGCCCGTTCCCTTGCCGTGTATAATCGTAAACTCTTTAAGCCCCGCCATAACCATGCTGTCGATAAACGAATCGAGAGTCATTATTGCTTCTTCGCTCGTCATACCTCTCAAATCGCACCGCGTGCTTACATCCGCGTTTACACGGCTCTCGCCGACGCGCTTTACGCCGCTCTTGGTTTTCTGCTTCGGTTTTTCGACAAGACGTAACCTGTCCGCCTTTACACGGAGCTTCATGATACCCGACTGAACTTCCATTTCGCCGTTTTTGTCCGCAAGCGAAAGAACCGTAGCCTCGCTGTTCATACCCGCAAGCTTTACGGTGTCGCCGACCCTTATCGGTCTTGACGGAACATAGCCGTCGTCCGCACTCTCGGTAACCGGATTTACTGCGGAATCCACGCCCGCCATGCTCTTTTTGATCTGCGACTTCGCTTTCTGTACGAATTCTGCGTTTCGTCCGCCGTTTTTAAGCTCCTTTTTAAGCTTATCGACTTCAAACATAAGAGAATTCGCCTCGCGCCTTGCGTTTTCAACGAGTCTCAATGCGTCCGAACGCGCTTTGTCAAATTCCTTACGGCGCATTTCTTCTATATCTTCAAGTCTCGTTTCGGCTTTTTTCTTTAATTCTTCGTTCTGCCGTCTTAATTCCTCCGCCTCGGCTTTCGCCTTTTCCATTTCGGCTCTGCGCGATTCGAGCGAATCTATAACGTCCTCAAACCGTATGCTCTCGCCCGAAACCATCTCTCTCGCCCTCGAAATTACCGACGGGCTGATTCCGAGCTTTTCGCTTATCGCGAACGCGTTGGAACGTCCCGGAACGCCTATTAATAATCTGTATGTCGGGCGAAGCGTCGCAACGTCGAATTCACAGCATCCGTTCTCTACCCTGCCGGTCTGCAAGGCGTACGCCTTTAACTCCGCATAGTGCGTCGTAGCGGCTATTTTTGCACCCTTTGCTCTTAAATCCTCGAGTATCGCCACTGCAAGAGCCGCGCCCTCTACGGGGTCGGTTCCTGCGCCCAGCTCGTCTATGAGAATAAGACTCGACGAATCTGCCTGCTTCGAAATATCGACGATGTTTACCATGTGCGACGAAAACGTCGACAGCGACTGCTCTATGCTCTGCTCGTCGCCGATATCGGCAAATATATTCTCGAAAATACATACCCTGCTGTTGTCTGCGGCGGGAATCATCAGTCCGCACATAGCCATCAGCGTTATAAGTCCGAGCGTTTTTATCGAAACCGTCTTACCGCCGGTATTGGGTCCCGTTATTACAAGAGAGTCAAAATCCTCGCCGAGTCTGATATCGACGGGTACGACCTTGTTTTTATCAAGAAGCGGATGTCTCGCGCGCTTTAAATCCGTTATACCTATATTATTAAGAACGGGGACGGACGCTTTCATTTTATATGCAAGCTGAGCTTTTGCAAATATAAGATTAAGCTCGCACGCAATTTCATAGCTGTACTTTATCTCGTTTTCGAATTCGCCCGCCTCCGCCGAAAGTTCGGCGAGAATCCGCTCGATTTCGTCCTGCTCCCTGCCCTGTAAAACGCGTATCTCGTTGTTCGCTTCGACTACGCTCATGGGTTCAATGAATACCGTCGCCCCGCTCGCCGACGTGTCATGGACGAGTCCGGGAATTTCGTTTCTGTATTCGTTCTTGACGGGGACTACGAATCTACCGTTTCTCTGCGTTACTATCGCGTCCTGCAAATATTTCTGATACGCCGACGAACGCGTTATCGAGTCAAGCTTTTCACGTACGGACGAAGACTGTCTGCGTATCTTCCGTCTTATATCCGCAAGCGCGGGCGAGGCGTTGTCCGACAGCTCGTCCTCGTTGAGAACCGCCGTGTTTATTTTATCCTCGAAATATTTATTCGGTCTCAAAGCCGAAAATTTCGTATCGATACCCGTGTCTACGCCCGACTGTCTGTGTCTCCATTCGTAAAGCGAACGGATAACCCGCAAATCCTCGCATATCGTCATAAGCTCTCTTATCGAAAGGACTCCGCCCGCGGCGGCTCTCGCAAGAGAATTGGTCACATTTTTAAGACTGCCGAACGACGGTCCGCCGAATTTTGCGAGCAGAATATAAGCCGATTCGGTCTCGTCCAAAAGCTTCTGCGCGTCTCTTATGTCCGTCTGCGGTTCTATGTGTAAGGCTTCGTATTTTGAATCCTCGCACGAGCAGAATTCGGACAGCCGAACGAGTATTTTATCAAGCTCCAAAGCTTTATAGTGTCTGTTATTTTCCGTTGTCATTTTCTATTCCTCATAAAATACGAAACGGTTTTTTCAGCTGATCTCGCATCCTCCTACGGGTCTTACGTTAAGCACGTAGCATGCGGATTCGCCGAAAACCTTTTCAATCTCAGTTTTATAAACGTCGAGCATATCCGAGGGAACGAAAGCCTGAATCGTACCTGCGAAACCGCCTCCGTGAACCCTCCACGCTCCTTTTCCTTTTAATATGTATTCGCTGACCGCGAGCGCAAGAGAAACCGGCTGATTAAGCGGAGACTTCGCGGAAAATACGTTCTGATTATACATATACGACGAATAACCGCTCTCTATTACAAGCTTCTTAAACTGCTCGAAATCACCCTTTGAAAGAGCCTCGGTCTGCCTGTCTACCCTGTTGTTCTCGCCGAAGAAGTGAAGCCCTCTCAATGCCGCTCTCTCGCTTACCTTTTCTCTTACAATATTTATATTCTCAAAAAATTCTTTCTCGTCAACGTCCCTCAGCGCCGTTTTGCCGAAGCATCCCGCAGCCGATTCCATCTCGCTTCTGATAGCTCCGTATTCGTCGGTAAGGTCGGCATGACTCGCTCTCGTGTCGACAATGCAGAGGCTGTGTCCGCAGGAAGCGAAGTCGAAATCAATCGGCGTAATAACGGGATTCGCCGGGTCTTTAAAGTCGATATTTACAAATCCGCCGACAGAGCACGCCGTTTGGTCCATAAGTCCGCAGGGCTTGCCGAAAAATTCGTTCTCCGCAAACTGTGCTATCTGCGCGATTTCGACCGCGGAGACCTTTCCGTCATTATAAAGATAATTAAGACATGTTCCGATAAGAACCTCGAACGCGGCGGAGGATGAAAGTCCGCTGCCCGAGAGAACGCGCGTAGCCGTGGCGGCGTTGAATCCTCCTATCTTATATCCCCTGTCGGCAAATCCTCTGCAAACGCCTCTGATAAGCGCCGCCGACGAGCCTGTTTCCTTTTCAACGGGCTTGAGAACGGAAATATCGATAATATCGGACTTCGTATACTCCGCGGATTTAACCCTTACGATATTTTCATCGTTTTTTGCGGCGGCGGCTACGGCGTCGAGATTGACGGCGGCGGCGATTACCTTACCGCGGTTGTGGTCGGTATGATTTCCGCATACCTCGCTTCTGCCGGGGGCGGAAAAGAATCTGATATCCCCGTCCTCACCGTAAAGCGAAACGTACAAATCGAGAATCTTTTTATATCTCTCTTTCTCCTCTTTTACCTTTTCATCGGTAAAATATATTTTCTTCATAAACGAATCGTACCGGGACGACTCGAGTTTCTTTAAAGTATCTTTATAAGACATAAATATTTACTCCTTTATATTTTATTTCCTTACTTTTTTAATAACGTCAAACACCCCGCCGAGCACAAGCAAAGCTATGCCCGAAACGAAGAGAAGAACTATAATAGGGATAATGAATCCCAGTGAAAACGGGTTTCTCGCGTTGCGTCCGATAATACTGAACGAAAGCATCTGCGGGAGATATCCGATTACGGAAACTATTAAAAATTTCCAATAGTCGTAATCGAGCGACCCGTAAAGCTGACTTGCCGCGTTTATCGGGATAATCGGAACAAGGCGCATCAAAAACAGAATCAAGGTCTGTTCTCTGCCCTTTGTTTCAACAAGCTCCGTAGCAACCCTGCTCGTTCTGATAAGACGTTTAAGATTACCTCCGCCGAGATGCACGCCCGCCTCGTATTTTATCGTCATAATAAGAATCATTCCCAGACAGTTTATAAGCATGGCGACGGGCAGCTCGAACACCATCGCGCTGGCGACAAACAGTATCGAGAACGGATACAAAGGCACGGCGCATTTTACGAAAAACAGCATAAACAGTACAAGCACAACGACGCCCTTGCTCTCTATGGCGGCAATTTTAAGCTCGAGGTCGGCAAGCCATACAAGATATTCGTTATACTTTTCCGAAAGCGTATCAATCGGTGCGAATATGCACCACAGAGTGAGGATTACCGCTCCTATAAGAAACGATATTCCCGTAATATAGAACACTTTGCGAAATACTCTCATCTTATCCAAACCCGATATCACCGCCTTTCAGAGGATTATCCAATTTATTTTATCAAAAAAATCTAAAAACATCAAGTATTTATATGATAATTAAAAATAATACTGGTATAAGGGGAATTTTTATGCTACAATTTAGAAAAACAATTACGGGAGTGATATATAAATGAAAATAGTTATCCTCGACGCTTTCGCACAGAATCCCGGAGATTTAAGCTGGGATTTTCTGAATAAATACGGCGAAACCGAAATTTACGACAGAACGAAACCCGAACTCATTTACGAACGCAGTAAGGACGCGGATATCCTTGTAACAAATAAAACTCCGCTGACAGCCGGGATGATAGATTCCCTTCCGAGGCTTAAATTCGTCTGCACACTGGCTACGGGCTACAACGTAGTCGACGCGGAAAAATTAAAAGAACGTTCGATTCCTCTTTCCAATATACCCGCATATTCCACTCACGCGGTCGCACAGCTCGTTTTCTCGTTTATGCTCGAGCACTGCACACACGTTTCGCTTCACAGCGAATCGGTAAGGCGCGGAGACTGGAGCAAAAACCCCGACTTTACATATCACCTCACACCCCTTTACGAGCTCGACGGCAAGACGATAGGAATTATCGGTTTCGGCAGAATCGGAAAGGACGTTGCAAAGAAAGCGCATGCGTTCGGCATGAGAACGCTCGTTTACGCCCCGAGAATTCACCCCGGCGCAGAGGATTATATCGAATACACAGACCTCGATACGCTTCTTGCCTTATCCGACTTCGTAACGCTCCACTGTCCGCTGACAACTGAAACAACGGGACTTGTCAATAAAGAATTCTTAAGCAAAATGAAGAAGAACGCGTTTCTTATAAACACGTCGAGAGGTCCCGTCGTAAATTCAAAAGACCTTGCCGACGCACTTAACGATTCGGTCATAGCCGGCGCGGGACTCGACGTTATGACAAAGGAACCGCCCGAGGAAAACGACCCGCTTCTCACTGCGAAAAACTGTATTATTACCCCGCACATAGCATGGGCGGCGCTTGAGACAAGGCAGAGGCTTATGAATATATTTGAGGAAAATATAAAGGCGTTCTGCGACGGTCAGCCCATAAATGTTGTAAATTTATAATCTTATACCCAGTCCCATATAAACGGGACTCATTCTGTCAAACAGAAAATCCGTGTCGTACACGGCAATCTCCGCCTCCGGATCGGTTCCGGGGGCGATTTTTATTACAGTAACGTTTTTATCATCAGAAATGCATGACAGAACCGTGCCCGAGTAGAGAGACGCGAAAGCATACACGTCCGAATCCGTTTTTTCACGAAGTGCGCCGTCGGAAAAAACGAATAAAGACACTCCGTTCTGATTATCGCAAAGCTTCACACATATATTTTCGGCTCCGCTCTCAACGCATGAACGAATCAGCGAAATCACGGAGTAATACGCATATTCGAAATTGCACGTAACAAACATATTTTCGTTTTCGCATTCAAATGTCACCGCAGTTCCCCTCTTTTTCAGAACGTCCGCTGCCGCGCTTATCAGCTCGTCCGTAAAATATGCGAGATTCCCGTACCTGTCAAGCTCATGCCCCGAGCTTGACATTGACATAAATTTAAGACAGGTAAATTTTTTGCAGAGACGTTTATACTCGTCCTCGCTCAAATCGTCATCGGCATTGAAAACCGCATGCAGAGCCTCTCTGATATATGGTTCGTTTTCTTCATTCACAGCAATACCGCCGACCGTTTCGCTCAAAATCTTTAAATTCGGTTGAAAATTCATCGTTTCAGTCCTTTAAAATATATATTCATCCGTCAGTGTCGGTAGTAGTTTTTGTAGGAGTTTACCAAATATTTTTAATAAGGGTTAATTTTTTAACAAACCACTTGAATATTTTTTAATTTAGAGATAAAATATAGACGCAAAAAAAGCGAACAGCTTAAAAAATGGAGGAAATTTAATATGTCAGTTAAAGTTGCTATTAACGGATTCGGCAGAATCGGACGTCTTGCATTCAGACAGATGTTCGGCGCAGAGGGATACGACGTTGTTGCTATCAACGACCTTACCAAGCCCTCAATGCTTGCTCAGCTTCTCAAGTACGATACCGCACAGGGCGGTTACTGCGGAAGAATCGGCGAGAACAAGCACACCGTTACCGCTGACGACGAAGCAAACACCATCACCGTAGACGGCAAGACCCTTACTATATACAAAGAGGCAGACGCCAACAATCTCCCCTGGGGCGAGATCGGCGTTGACGTTGTTCTCGAGTGCACCGGCTTCTACTGCTCGAAAGAGAAGTCAATGGCTCACATCAACGCAGGCGCTAAGAAGGTTGTTATTTCCGCACCCGCAGGCAGCGACCTCAAGACCATCGTATTCAGCGTAAACGAAAAGACTCTTACCGCTGACGATCAGATTATCTCCGCAGCTTCCTGCACCACCAACTGCCTTGCTCCCATGGCTAAGGCTCTTAACGACTACGCTCCCATCCAGAGCGGTATCATGTCGACCATCCACGCCTACACCGGCGACCAGATGATCCTCGACGGTCCTCACAGAAAGGGCGACCTCAGAAGAGCAAGAGCAGGCGCGGCAAATATCGTTCCCAACTCAACGGGCGCAGCTAAGGCTATCGGTCTTGTTATCCCCGAGCTTAACGGCAAGCTCATCGGTTCTGCTCAGAGAGTTCCCGTTCCGACCGGTTCCACCACGATCCTTACCGCTGTTGTTAAGGGCGCAGACGTTACCAAGGAAGGCATCAACGCTGCTATGAAGGCTGCCGCTTCCGAGAGCTTCGGCTACAATGAGGACGCTATCGTTTCCTCCGACGTTATCGGCATGAGATACGGTTCACTCTTCGACGCTACTCAGACCATGGTTTCAAAGATTGCCGACGATCTCTATGAGGTTCAGGTTGTTTCGTGGTATGATAACGAGAACTCCTACACCAGCCAGATGGTAAGAACCATCAAGTACTTCGCAGAACTCGGCTAATTACCGATTTCGGAATAATAACGAATTTGACTCCGCTGTTTTCGGCGGAGTCTTTTTTATTGACATATCAGTATCATTATGATATATTATTTTTGATATTAATAAATAAAGGAGCGGAGAACATGAAAAAATTTAAGGGAATTCTGTGGGGACTTGCAATAATCGCGGTCGGCGTATTGTGGGGACTTAACTCGACGGGAATACTTAACGTCAAGCTGTTATTCGACGGCTGGTGGACGCTGTTTATAATAGTTCCGTCGGTAATAGGACTTTTAACGGATAAAAACAAAACGTTTTCGCTCATAACTTTAATAATCGGATGCATACTGCTCGCCTCGCAGTACGCGGACATGAAGCTTGTCAAGGCTCTTATATTCCCTGCAATTCTTGTGGTTATCGGAATCGGAATACTCGTAAACAATATTTCCGCAAGGAAGCAGAGCGACGAATTCGTACAGCCCGCCCCGGGAAGTACGGGATACGAGGAATACTCCGCGACGTTCGCGCAGCAGAATCTCCATTTTACCGACGAATTCAGAGGCGGTAAGTTTTCGGCGGTATTCGGCTCGATAAAAGTCGATTTAAGACAGGCAGTAATACGCGAAAACGTAAACGTCACCGTTAACGCGACGTTCGGAGGGGTTGAAATCTTCGTCCCGGGCTATGTAAAGGTTGTTTCGAAATCAAACAGCATAGTCGGCGGTACGACGGACAAGTCAAATAAAAACCTGCCCGCCGACGCACCGACAATATTCGTAAACGCGCAAAACGTTTTCGGCGGAACAGAAATAAAATTAAACTGATAAAAAAACAGCGGTAATACCAATTTCGGTTTTACCGCTGTTTATTTTTTATCAATTGAATTCATAAAAGGAACTTCTCAATCGCCTGTCCGACTCCGCCGTCCTTACAGTCACAGGAGATGTATGTACAGATTTTCTTAACCTCGTCGATGGCGTCACCCATAGCCACGCTGATACCCGCGACCTTAAGCATATCGATATCGTTTGCGCTGTCGCCCATTGCAATACAATGTTCGATCGGCACGCCGACAAGTGAAGCCATGCGTTTAAGTCCCTCGCCTTTCGAAAATCCTTTATCAACGAATTCCGAATACGTCTTATGACGGAAAAGCGTGTATTTGCTTCCCCACTCCTCACGCTCCGAATCGGTATAATCGCGGACAAAGAACGTTTTTGAAATCTTGATATCCTTATAATCCGTATATATCTGCCCGGGCGACGTAAGAGGCAGACATCTGTCCTTATGCCATTCGTCGCAGTTTATCGACAGGCTTTTTTCCTCACCCTCGAATATAACCGTACTTCCGTCGTCGTTGTCAAAAAAATGCTTAACGAGCGAGTACAGCTCATCCACGGGCATACTGCGGGAAAAAATCTGCTCGCCGTGAAAACGCAGATCGGTTCCGATACCCGAAACAACGCCGTCTACGTTTACGGTTTCGAGCAAGTCTTTCGGCATAAAGCCGTAGCTTCTCGCCGTATTTATAAAGACATAATGTCCCTTTTCTCTCGCACGTTTTATAGCCTCGATATTACGCTCGGGTACCGCGCCGTCACAGTAAAGAGTGTTGTCTATATCGAGAAAAACAGCGTATTTATCCATATCTTTTCACTTCCGTTGCATCGGAATTCTTTATTTCTTTGTGTAAATATGCTTCATCTGCTCGGGAGTACAGCTCTGCGGGATATAATTATCAAGATAATAAATAACATCTTCGGGTGCTGTAAGCACGGTGAAAAGACCGAGAGTTTCTTTGTTCATAAACTTCTCGTCCTCGCTCGTGTTGAGCATGTCAAGCATTTTGTCATAATATCCGTTTATATTATAAAGAATCATGGGCTTTGTGTGTCTGCCGAGCTGTTTTAGGGTGAGCATTTCGAAAAATTCCTCGAATGTTCCGATACCTCCGGGCGTCGTTATAAACGCGTCGGACAAGTCCTCCATGATCTGCTTTCTCTCGCGCATGGTTTCGGTTCGTATCGTTTTCGTACAATGATCGAACAAAATCCCGTCAACGTTGAAAAAGCTCGGAACAACGCCGATAATCTCCGCGTGTTCTGAATAAAAACCTCTCGCGGCGGCACCCATCAGACCGTTAGCTCCGCATCCGAACACAAGAGAATGTCCGTTTTTTGCAAGAGCCTTTGACAGCTTTTCCGCCTCATCTATAAAAGACGACGCAATGACGCAGCTCGACGCGCCGTAAATACATATTCTCATAATAATTTAACACCTCTATTATATATATGCAGCGTGTAATCATATTATTAATGACAAATCCGACGGGATTTGCACCGACATTCTTCACTATTCATTCTAAACGCAGACTGTTTACAGCATATTTTATAAATAAGGAAATAAGAAAAAGCGTTCGGAATGAATCAACCGAAGCGAAAACGCCGTCGAAAACGGCGGTTGAGGCTTGCCCGACGGCGTACACAGGTACGCCGAGCGGTGAGATTGGTTCATAGCAAAAAGCAAACCTTTTTAACACACAATCGCGTTTTGCGGTCCGGGCGTTTTTAACATTTCCTTACTCTCCTCGTTCGCGGATTATATATCGTGTCGGCGTTCCCTCGAGACCGAATACAGCTCTGATCTGATTGTCAATATATCTCTGATAGCTGTAATGGAACAAATCCTTATTATTAACAAAGCAGACAAACGTCGGCGGTCTGGTCGAGGGCTGGGTCATGTAGTAGATCTTCAGTCTCTTGCCCTTATCGGTTGGGGGCTGAACTCTCGTCTGCGCGTCGGCTAAAACTTCGTTGAGTCTGCCGGTCGTAATTCGCATTGCATTCTGCGAGTCGACGAATTTAATAAGCTCAAACAGTCTGTCGATACGAAGTCCCGTTTTTGCCGAAATGAAAATTATCGGCGCGTATGACATGAACGAAAAGTCGTTCATCAGCTTCTTTCTCATAACATCCATGGTCTTGCCGTCTTTCTCGACCGCGTCCCACTTGTTAACGACGATGATGCATCCCTTGCCCTGTTCGTGAGCAATACCCGCGACCTTTGAATCCTGCTCCGTAAAGCCCTCCGTCGCGTCTATCATTATAACGCATACGTTCGCGCGTTCAACCGCCATAACGGCGCGCATTACGCTGTATTTTTCGATCTGGTCATCGACCTTTGACTTTCTTCTGAGTCCGGCGGTGTCAATAAGTACGAATTTGCCCGACGCGTTTTCGACATACGTATCCGTCGCGTCGCGCGTAGTACCCGCGATATTTGAAACTATCGTGCGTTCCTCACCGCAGACCTTATTTACAAGGGACGATTTGCCGACGTTGGGCTTGCCTATGATCGCAACCTTAACGGTGTCATCGTCCTCGGGCTCCTCGGCTTTGTCGCCGATATATTCGTATACCGCGTCGAGCAGATCGCCCGTGCCGTGACCGTGAGATGCCGAAACCGCGATAGGCTCGCCTATTCCGAGGTTGTAAAATTCATAGAATTCAAGGGGCGGTTCACCTATCGTATCGCATTTGTTAACGCAGAGTACGACGGGTTTTCCCGATTTCTGAAGAATCGAGGCTACCTCCATATCGGTCGAAACAACACCCGTTCTTATATCGGTAACGAAAATTATCGCGTCGGCACTGTCAATAGCAAGCTGTGCCTGACGGCGCATCTGCGATAAAATAATATCGTCCGAATCAGGTTCAATACCGCCCGTATCCACAAGCATAAACGTTTTGTTTCTCCACTCGCAGTCTCCGTAAATTCTGTCGCGCGTTACGCCGGGGGTATCGTCGACTATCGACAGTCGTTTACCGCACAGCTTGTTAAAAAGCGTCGATTTTCCTACATTCGGTCTGCCTACAACCGCAACAACAGGCTTGCTCATGCTTTCATCCCTTTCAAATTCCCAGAAATGTATATAATAAATCGTCACCCGAGCATTTTGTCGGGGTGATTTTTACGTTCAGTTTTTTTTCAACCTCGCAAAGAGGCGTATCGTCAAGAAAAATCGGTTCATCCTCCGATTTAATCATGACGGACGGAATAAACGCCTCGTCGTACGAAGATAAATCCTTGAGCTGATTTAAAATATCAGTCGCCGTCACGAGTCCAGCCACAGTGATATTATGACCGAAGAAATCATTTATTATCGTGTAAACGTCGACGGTGACCTCGGGGCATTTCGAATTAATCGAAACAGCAAGCTCCTTCATAAGCGGAGCCGCCGCGGCACCCGTAATAACGGCAATTCTTCGTTTTCCGACGGCTTTTATTTCGTCATCGTCCAGCGCAGATAACGCCGAATTAAAATCGTGTTTTGTAAGCGTCCACATTCCGACGCCGTTGTCAAGCTGGTCGAATTCGCCGTAATAATAATAATCGGGCATATTGAGTCCGGCTTTCAAATAGAATTCGTCCGCCGCGTACGCGAAATTCCCGCCCGTTTTCTCTTTCATTTTTTCATTGAACGAATCAATGATATCTATAACTTCTCTCGCCGTATCCTTCGTGTACATGGTAAGCGGAAAAAGCTTCTCCCTGAAACGGGTAAGTCCGACGGGAACCGCCGCCACGCTCTGCACGCTCGGATAAAGCTTTGCAAGCTCCCTAAGAGAGTAAAGAAGCTCATCTCCGTCGTTTATACCGGGACACAGTACAAGCTGTGTGTTCAGCTTAATTCCCGCCGCCGCAAACCGTTTTAATATATCAAGGCTTTTGCCCGCATTCGGATTACCCATCATTTTAACCCTGAGTTCCGGATTCATCGTATGAACCGAGACATTGACGGGGCTTATGTGCATATTTATAATTCTCTGCGTCTCATGTTCGGTCATGTTTGTAAGCGTTACGTAATTTCCGAACAGAAACGACAGTCTCGAATCGTCGTCTTTAAAGTAAAGACTTTTCCTAAGACCCTTGGGAAGCTGGTCGACAAAGCAGAATATGCATTTATTTTTACAGCTGTGCTGTTTGTCCATGAGGTACGTTTCAAAATCGAGCCCCAGAGAATCGACTCCCCCGACGGATTTGATTCTCACCTCGCGTTTGCCGTTTCCGTCCGATAATACAATATTCAAAATACGCGCGTCGGCGTAAAAACGGTAGTCGAGAACGTCGAAAATGTCATGTCCGTTTATCGATACGATATTATCACCCGGTTTTATTCCCTTTTTATATGCCGGTGAACCGTCAGTAACGGTCTTAACGCAGACGGACATAACGCACCTCCTTAAAGATATTTTCAGACAACACTAAAAGACGGGGAAGGAATTATGCCTTCTCCGCCTCTTTATGCCAATAAACAAATAACGGGAGTATCAGTCCTCGACTTCGATAACTTTTCTGCCGTTGTAGTAACCGCAGTTGTTGCAAAGTTTATGGGATTCCTTATATTCGCCGCACTGAGGACACTTCTGGAGAGAAGGACCTTCCATCTTCCAAACGCTTGAACGTCTCTTGTCTCTTCTTGCGTGAGAAACGCGTCTTGCAGGTACTGCCATATTAATAACCTCCTAAAAATGTACAGAACAATAATTTATTCATCGAGGAGAGCGCGCAACGCCTCAAGTCTCGGATCAATCGCAGCCTTGCAGTTACAGCTTCCCTCGTTCAGATCCGCGCCGCATATCGGACATAAGCCCTTGCAGTTCTTCGAGCATAAGAATCTCGTCGGCATAGAGAGGAAAATATCCTCCCTGACAAGCTCGTCGAGATCAAGCCTCATATCCTCGACAAGAATAAACAAATCGTTATCCTCGTCGTTAAGATGAGATATGAGATAATGCTCTATCTTAACGGATCTGTCTGATTTCAGGGGTTTTGCACATTTGGCACACCGAGTGGAATAGGAATAGCGAGCCTCTGCCGACAGGGAAACGATACCCGTGTTGTTTCTGACTCTGCCCGACACTCTGATCGGAGAGTCAAAACCTTCGTCGTCGATATCGAAACCGTAGTCAAACGATTTTTCCGAATTCTCGACGTTAAAAATGGCCTCAAGCTCCAGAATCATATACAAAATCTCCTAAAATACGAACAGACATTATTATATATTTATTGAGCTGATTTGTCAATACTTTTTTAAGCTCAAACCGAAATTTTTACTTCAGTTCACAGAAATCAAGTACGGACGCGGGGATATTCTCACTCTCGGTGGAAACGGTGAACGTAAACTTAACTTCGGAATCCTTAGCAAGCGCGTTAACCTTTTTAAGGAATTCGCCGAGCTCGTCATAATCACGGGAGCCGATGCGGAGAGTGGCGTCTACAAAGATATCGGTGATATCGTGATTGCTCGCGCAGATTCCGGCGAGAAGTCCGTAAAATGCCTCGTAACCGCTTACGTCGTAATGGTCTGCGGAAATAAGTCTTGCACGGTAGTTGACCGAATGTCTTAAATCGTCGGTCTTTTCTACGCAGATAACGTTTCCGTCGGAGCTTTTAAGAGCCTCGTCGATAAGAGCGATGAGCTTCTTGGTCTTTCCGCTGCCTTTGGTTCCTGTGAGTAATGTAATCATAATGATTTCTCCTTTAAACTGTATATTAATAATGATAATATCCTTATATGATAATATCTTTTATTTTGAAAGTCTTTCTGCGAGTTTTTTCGCAAGCTCCTCGTATCCGGGCTTGCCCAGCAGAGCGAACATGTTTTTCTTATAGCTCTCGACTCCGGGCTGGTTGAACGGATTGACTCCGAGCATGTAGCCCGATACCGCACACGATTTTTCAAGGAAGTAAATAAGTTCGCCGAGGTTATATTCGTCCATGGTTTCAAGCTCTAATATAATGTTGGGAACGTCGCCGTCCGAATGAGCGAGAACCGTCCCCTGGAACGCTTTGGAATTAACGTATGACATCGTTTTTCCTGCAATGAAGTTAAGTCCGTCGAGATTCTCCGCGTCCTCTTCTATCGTGATGTCACATTTAGGCTTATCGAATACGACGACGGTTTCGAACAGCTTTCTCTCGCCCTGCTGAACATACTGTCCGAGAGAATGAAGGTCGGTCGAATAAATAGCGGAAGCCGGGAAAATACCCTTGTGATCCTTACCCTCGCTCTCGCCGAAAAGCTGTTTGAACCACTCGTTCATCATAGTGTAGTCGGGTTCGTAGCTTACCATCATTTCGAAAGCTTTGCCCGAACGGTAAAGAATATTTCTTATCGCGGCGTAACGGCAGCAGTCGTTTGAAAGAACATCGTCGTTTTCGTATTTCTTCATAGCGTCGGCGGCTCCGAGCATGAGTCTGTCGATATCGATTCCCGCGGCGGCTATGGGGAGAAGTCCGACAGCGGTAAGAACGGAGTATCTGCCTCCTACGTCGTCGGGAACTACAAACGTCTCATAGCCCTCTCTGTCGGCTAACTGTTTAAGAGTTCCCTTAGCCCTGTCGGTCGTCGCGTAAATACGCTTTGCGGCTTCCTTTTCGCCGTATTTTTCAACGAGCATTTTTCTGAATATTCTGAAAGCTACGGCGGGTTCCGTGGTGGTTCCTGACTTTGAAATAACGTTTACCGAAAAATCCTTATCCCTGCATATGGCAATGATTTCGGAAAGCTCCGTCGGGCTTAACGAATTGCCCGCGAAGAATATCTGCGGTGTGCCTTTTGCGGTGAGATTGTAATTTTTCGATTTGCAGAACTCAATAGCGGCTCTCGCTCCGAGGTACGAGCCTCCGATACCGATAACTACGAGTACATCCGAATCGGAAATAATTTTCGAAGCGGCTTTTTTAATTCTCGAAAACTCATCCTTATCATAATCGGCGGGGAGCGTCAGCCAACCGTGAAAATCGTTTCCCGCGGCCGAAGCCTTATCGCCGTAAAGCTTGTTATAAGCCGAACGGGTTTCGTCTTCTGCCGCCCTAATATCATCCTCGCTGACAAAATCCGCGAGATATTTACAGTTAAGTTTAAGTGCCATTTTCAATTCCTCTGATTATAATTTAATCTATAATGTGTAGCTATTATACTATGATAACGAAATTATTTCAATAATAATTCGGACATTTTAACAAAAAAATATTATTTATTTGCAAACGAGCGCAGTATTCGTTTAAATGCAAGCGAAAACGTGAGGACTCCGACATCCTTTTCGGCAGCGATATCATAGCTTGACAGCGTTTTATCCGAAAGTGTGACGGTAAGCGAACCGATCTTCGCGCCTTTTTCAACGGGAGCGTCGACCGAATCGGACAGCGAAATTTCGGCTTTTATATTTTCGGACTCACCCTTGTTAATAAGAATCGGCTCGGGAACGGGTACTATCGGAGATACGTAATCCTCGGCTCCCCTGTTGACTTTTATCGGATGAACGGCGTTTTTGTCGAATTCGGGGGTGTATATTTCGTAATTTGCGAATCCCCAGTCGAGCATGCTTCTCGCGGACGAAAATCTGTCGTTCGAATTCGAACTGCCGAGTACGACGGCGATAAGCTCCATGCCGTCCCTCTGCGCCGAAGCGGACACACAGCATCCCGCCTTTGACGTGGTGCCCGTTTTAAGCCCCGTACAGCCTTTATAAAACCTGACGAGCTTATTCGTGTTTACAAGCTGGGTCTGTCCGTCTCTTAACGTGTCCATCCATATAGTCGAATAATTCTTTATGATATCGTGCTTTAAAAGCTCCGCTGACATCAGCGCGATATCGTACGCCGTCGTAAGATGCTCAGTCGTCGAATCGTCAAGACCCGTACAGTTTTCGAAATGGGTGTCGTTCATGCCGAGTTCTTTCGCCCGCGCGTTCATTAAATTTACAAACGCAGTCTCGCTCCCGCTCACGTGCTCGCCCAGCGCGGTGCATGCGTCGTTTGCGCTGTAAACGGCGGCGGCTTTGAGCAGTTCGTCAACACTCATCGTCTCACCCGGTTTGAGCCATATCTGACTTCCGCCCTTGGACGAAGCATCGTCGCTTGCCGTCACGGTATCCCTGAGCGATATTTTGCCCGAATCGATGCTCTCGCAGACGAGAAGCAAAGTCATAATTTTCGTAACCGACGCAGGGTACAGCTTTTCCTTTTCGTTTTGAGCGTAAAGCACCTTTTTCGTGCTTTTCTCCATAAGGCAAACGGCTTTCGCGCTCGTTTCGGGCGCTGATGAAACGGCGGACACCGACGCGTCGACGGTCTCGGCGTTTTCCGGCAGAGATTTTGAAAACGAGGACAGTATTTCGAATTCTTCCTTTGAAATTGCGACTCCCGCACAGCTCCATGCGAGTATTAAACTCATAAAGAGGCTCAGCGCGATAATTAACGATCTTTTCACACATATCAACTCCTTACGGAATTTATATGCTTTTTTCGTTTTAAAAATCACATCTTGCCAAACTCATTGTATTTATAGTATAATCAAGAGGTTAAACGAACATTTATAAAAACTTGAATTAAACTTAACGGAGGCTTTTTAATGAAAGCGGCGTTTTATACACTCGGCTGTAAGGTCAATCAGTACGAAACCGAGGAGATGACCGAACAGCTTATAAAAGACGGATTTCTGATAGTCGACAGTAAGGAGGACGCGGATGTTTACATAGTCAACTCCTGCACAGTAACGGCGGAAAGCAACAGAAAAACGCGTCAGGCCGTCAGACGCTTCAAATCAAATCACCCGTCGTCCGTCGTCGTGCTGACGGGATGCGTTCCGCAGGCTTTCCCCGACGAAGCTTCGGGACTTATTCAGGCGGATATAATTCTCGGAAACAAAAAAAATTATATGCTCTCTTCCGAAATAAAGAGATATTTTAAGACTCATTCGAGAATCAACGATATTGAAGAACACGAAAATCACGAAAAATATTCGGGCGGAATCATTACGCGTTTTCAGGGACACACCCGCGCATTCGTAAAAATTCAGGACGGATGCAACAGATTCTGCTCCTACTGTATAATCCCGCAGGCTCGCGGACGTTCGCGTTCAAAGCCCATGGAGGACATTAAAGCGGAGCTTAACGCGCTGTCAAAAGAGGGATTTTCCGAGGTAGTATTCGTCGGAATCAATCTGTCCGCGTACGGTCACGACACCGGGACGGACATCGCGGAACCCATAATCGCGGCGGAGAATACCGACGGAATAAAAAGAATCCGTTTAGGCTCGCTCGAACCCGACCATCTGACGGATGATGTTATAGAAAAAATCGCTTCGTGCAAAAAGTTCTGCCCGCAGTTTCATATTTCACTTCAAAGCGGTTCGGACTCCGTATTAAAACGCATGAACCGCCACTATGATTCCGAGGAATACGAACGCCTTGCAAATAAACTTCGTTCAACATTTTCGGACTGCTCGCTGACGACGGACATTATCGTCGGATTTCCGGGAGAGACGGACGAAGAATTTAATCAGACCGTCGAATTTGCAAAGCGCATAGGCTTCGAAAAGGTTCATGTATTCCCATACTCGGTAAGAGAGGGAACGCGCGCGGCAAAAATGACGGATCAGATAACGCAGGCGAAGAAAGAGGAACGCGCCGCCGCGCTGACTAAGGCTTGCGAAGAAATCAGAAGCGAAAATTTCAAAAAACTCAATGGCAAAACGTTCTCGGTACTTTTTGAAAAGCCTAAGAACGGGTATCAGTGCGGATATACGAAAAATTACACCCCCGTACGCGTTTTATCGGACGAGTGTCTGACAGGCAAAATCGCCGATGTTAAAATCACAACGGCAAACGGCGATTACTGCGACGCGGTTTTACTGTAATAACATTATAAACATTTTATAAACATTTGAAAAATCAATACCCTATCATATAAATATATGCCGAAACGTCCGAGGTCAAAAAAAGACCTCGGACGTTTCGGTTTGCGTTAATATAATGTTGTAAGAGTTGATTGTCAGACAATCTTGCTTACGTATATATTCTACAATAAATATGTCCGTTGTACAATATGTGACAATTTAACTTTCTATAAAAAATGGCTTTGTCACTGAGTTCGGAATAAAATATTTGTTATTAATCAACAGTCAAGTTTTATCAGTTACTTTAACATTATTAACTACACTGTAAATATATAACATAATTGATAAAATCACTGTAAAAAAAAAAACGGTAAAATTTGGTTTTTCTGTATTTTGCACACAATTATTTTGTCACAGTTAACGGTTTTATTGTAATAATTTGTACCATTTTACACATTGAAATCTTTTCAAGATAATAATATAATATTAGAAGTATATACACATTTTGGCAAGAATTTAGGAAAGGACAGAAAAGATTTGGAACAATTTCAGACAGCCGTAAAACAGGCTTTAAAAAGACATAATATTACGGTTTACCGTCTTTCCGAAATCACGGGTATCGAACGCACTCACCTGCTTAAAATAATAAACGGACAGCGGACTGTCACACCTCAAAAGCTTGACGCAATTTTAAAAGCAATAGACCCGACCGAGGATGAAAACGAAGAAATAAGACTCGCATACATAGATATGAACTTCGGACTCGAAAAATTCAACAACTATACGGAGCTTTTCATATCGAATAAGAAAAGCGGAGAAAAAAGCGGATCCGATTCCGACGGAGTCGAAATTTCAGTTGAATTTACCGAACCCGTTACGAGATTTGCTTCGCGAAACGAACTGATAAAATCACTGTACACCGTAACCGCCTACGAAACCGCGAATGCGAAAAACAAGCGGATTTACACAAACATAGACGAGTCCATAACCCGCGACATATTTGACTCGCTGCCGAAAAACCGAGGGGATTACGACATAAAACAGATTATCTCCGCGCGTTCCGGTTCGGATTATTCAAAAACCGTCAAAACATCTGTCGAATTTATGCTCAAAGGATATAAAATATACTATTCCCGTGCAAATTCCGACATAGAAAAACGCCGTGACATCATTTTTCCTTATTACTATGTGACGGACGAACTATGCCTGTTCGCCTCGTGTGACCTGTCGTGCGGATTTGTCGCTAAAAACCGGCGTTTTGCCGATATTTATGCCGGGCAGATATTGTCGGCGATAGAGGGCATGACGAGCATAGTTTCTATTTCGCAGAACATCATGGACGTAAAGAACAATCTAATGAAAGTAATCCCATATACGGAGAAAACCGCGTATACGATAGAATCTGACCTCTGCATAACGTTTTTCATGACGATTGACATGTGGGATCAGATAGCAAAGCCCGACGTACCTAACAGAAACTTTCTGCGCGACACGACGTACGAATATTATCAGGCGATAAAAAAAGCACAGAAAAGCACGCTTGTCATTCACTCATATGAGGGCATGCAGAAGTTTACGAACGACGGCATCGTTTTCCAAATGCCCGCGGAATACGCCGATCCGCTGACTGTTGAAAACAGGGCGAAAATTTATAAATCGATGATAGAGTATTACAGCGATGACTCCCATGACTTTCGTCTGTCAAAAGAGGGCGTATTCTCGAACAAAATCGCCGTTGACATAACGGACAAATATTCGGACAGAAAACATGTTATCTCGTACCTGTACAGCTACCTTACAAACTTTACGGGCAACGCGAACATCTCGATTGACGACACGGATATAAACAACGAGCTGATAGATTTCATGAACTATCTCATAGCCTCGCCGTATTTCTATTCGAAAGAAGAGTCACTGAATCTGCTCAAAGAGGAAATGACAAAGCTTGAATATAAGATACGGGAAAGTACGGAAAACTAAATACAATCTTTTAAATTGACGCTTTATATTGACATTTGCAATTATTATGATGCTGTGTTATAATAACGAAAAAAATCCTCGGAGGATTCGATGGATAATGACTCAAAAAAGACGCTTCGTTCCGACTGCGATACGTGTGAAAATCTCTGCTATGACGAGGAAATGCAGGAGTATTATTGCGACGTCGACATGGACGAGGACGAGATGTTAAGATTTATGACGTATTCAAATTATAACTGTCCGTACTACCGCGCGGACGATGAGTACAGAATAGTCAGAAAACAGAATTAACAGAGCGTAAAAATGCCCTGACCGAAAAGAAAGCCCCGGAAATACTGCTTTCCGAGACTTTTTTAATATTTTTTTATTCTTCCGTATTCTCGTTTTCTTCCTCGTCGTCGGGGTCGTCGAGAACCTCGGTCTGATTCGTGAAGAAATACGTCTTGTTAAGAGGCATACCGGTCTGCTTTTCGCATGCGGCGGCGAGAAGCTGAATAAGTCCCGCCTCAACTACGGTATTTATAGCCGCAAAATCGATGAGAAGCTTGAGCGTCGCAGAGAAAAACGCGTCGTCCTTATCATTAAAGAAAGAATCGTCTATATCGGCAATTTTAACGCCCGTAAGGGACATGTCCTGATTGTAAGCGGGCTTATTCTTCTCAATGCATTTAAGCGCCGTTTCCTTCATATGATCCGGTTTCCCGCCCTTTAACGCGGAGGAAAGAGCCGACGTTCTCATCTGATATTTAACCTTAAGATGGCAGTTCTTGATTATAACGGCGCAGATCTTTACAAGCTCGGGATTGATGCTCTCGGGAATAAAAGGCGCGCCGTCCTTTGTAAAATAACAACTCATACTGAAAAATCTCCTTAATAAAAATGCTGAGGATATATTATCACAATATCCCCGGCATTTCAAGTATTACAGCAAAAAGAGAGTCGAAACGAAAATATGATGAATCTAAACTGCTCCGCACCCGAAATACAGCGGATTGCATCTATGGAAACGGTGCGTTTTGGGCTTATGGGGTTCGGCAGTCTTTTGCTATTCCAATTCAAACGCGCCGGTGTAAAGCTGATAATACACTCCGCGCTTTGCGATAAGGTCGTCATGGCTTCCGCGTTCGATAATACGTCCCGCGTCGAGAACCATTATAACGTCCGAATTCTTAACGGTCGAAAGCCTGTGTGCTATTACAAATACGGTTCTGCCTTTCATCAGAGAATCCATACCGCGCTGAACTATCGACTCCGTACGCGTGTCTATGCTCGACGTCGCCTCGTCGAGAATCATAACCGGCGGATCGGCAACCGCGGCTCGAGCTATCGATATAAGCTGTCTCTGACCCTGTGAGAGATTCGCGCCGTTGCCCGAAAGCATCGTGTCGTATCCGTCCGGGAGTCTCGTGATGAAATCGTCCGCTCCGGCAAGACGCGCCGCCTCTCTGCACTCCTCGTCTGTCGCGTCGAGCCTGCCGTATCTGATATTGTCCATTACCGTGCCGGTAAACAGATTTGTATCCTGCAATACCATGCCGAGCGAACGGCGGAGGTCGGATTTTTTAATCTTATTTATATTGATACCGTCGTAGCGTATTTTGCCGTCCGCGATATCGTAGAATCTGTTGATAAGATTCGTAATCGTCGTCTTACCCGCACCCGTAGCTCCGACAAACGCAACCTTTTGACCGGGCTTTGCGTATACAGAGATGTTGTGAAGAACCAGCTTGTCCTCCGAATATCCGAAGTCAACGTCATCAAGCGTTACGCCGCCCGCAAGACGCGTATAGCTTACGGTGCCGTCCTCATGCGGATGCTTCCACGCCCATACGCCCGTGCGCTCTTTGCACTCTGTAAGAACGCCGTTGTCCTCCTTAGCGTTTACAAGCGTTACATAACCGTCGTCTGTCTCGGGCTTCTCATCAGTCAGCGCAAAAACTCTCGCCGCGCCCGCAAGACCCATAACAACTGAGTTGACCTGCTGTGAAAGCTGGCTTATATTACCCGAGAACTGCTTTGTCATATTAAGAAACGGAACTATAATGCTTATGCTGAACGCCATTCCGGAAACGCTTATATTCTCAGCCCCCGTAAGCATTAGAACCGCACCCGTTACTGCAACTATAACATAAAGTACGTTTCCTATATTATTGAGAATGGGCATGAGCATATTTGCAAATTTATTTGCGCTCTGCGCGTCACGATAAAGTCCGTCGTTTATCCCGTCGAATTTTTTACACGCTTCGTCCTCATGGCAGAAAACCTTGACGACCTTCTGACCGTTCATCATCTCTTCGATATAGCCCTCTGTCTTGCCTATGGCTATCTGCTGACGGATGAAGTATTTAGCCGAATTACCGCCGACTTTCTTTGTAACGAGAATCATCACCGCAACGCCGAAAACGACTACGAGAGTCAGCCAGACGCTGTAATACATCATGATTCCGAAAACGGTGGCAACGGTTATCGCAGACGTGAGAAACTGCGGAAAGCTCTGCGATATCATCTGTCTTAACGTGTCGATATCGTTCGTATAATAACTCATGATATCGCCGTGGTTATGCGTATCGAAATACTTTATCGGCAGCTTCTGCATACCCGAGAACATCTTGTCTCTCATTTTGCACAAAAAGCCCTGAGTCATTACAGCCATAAGACGCGTGTAAACGAATCCCGCGATAAGCGACAGCACATAAAGAACCACAAGAACGGTAACTTTTTCTATAATCTGCGGTTTTGCGCCAGCCCAGTCGCCTGTTTTAAAATGCTGTTCGATAATCTCGATAACGTTCTGCATGAATATCGACGGAATCGAGCTTATAACGGCGTTGAATATTATACAGAAAACGATTACCGGAGCGAGAACGGGAAAAAATCCGAACACGGTTTTTATAATTCTGCCCATAGTGCCTTTCGGCGCCGACTGACCGGGAGCGCGTCCGCCTTTAGGAAAATTCGGCTTACTCATTGTCCTCGCCCCCCTTGTTCTGCGACTCATATATCTCACGGTATATCTCATTATTTTTAAGAAGCTCGTCATGCGTTCCGACGGCGGTTATTCTGCCGGAATCCATGACTGCGATTCTGTCCGCATCCTGAACCGAGGAAATACGCTGCGCTATTATTATTTTAGTGGTATCCGGAATGTACCGTTTCATCGCGTCTCTTATCTGCGCGTCGGTTCTTGTATCGACCGCGGATGTTGAATCGTCGAGAATCAGAATTTTGGGCTTTTTAAGCAAGGCTCTTGCGATACAGAGTCTCTGCTTCTGACCGCCGGAGACGTTCGCGCCGCCCTGCTCGATATACGTATCGTATTTTTCGGGGAACTTTTCTATAAATTCGTCGGCGCAGGAAAGCCTGCACGCCTCCTTCATCTCTTCGTCAGTCGCTTCCTTATTGCCCCAGCGGAGGTTTTCCTTAATCGTGCCGGAGAAAAGGACGTTTTTCTGCAAAACGACAGCAACCTGATTTCGAAGCGAATCTATATCGTATTTCTTAACGTCAAGACCGCCGACTTTGACGGTTCCGTCGGTCGCGTCGTAGAGACGGCATATAAGCTGAACAAGAGTCGATTTCGACGAACCCGTACCGCCGATAATACCTATCGTCTCGCCGGACTTTATATGAAGGTTTATATTTTCGAGAGCGTTTTTCTCCGCCTTGCGCGAATATCTGAAGCTTACAGAGTCGAAATCGATGCTCCCGTCCTTTACGGTATGCTCGGGATTCTCACAGTTTTTAAGAGTGCTTTCCTCATTTAAAACCTCTGTAATTCGCCTTGCCGATTCTCCCGACATGGTTATCATAACGATTATCATGGAAAGCATCATAAGAGACGAGAGAATCTGAAATCCGTATGTAAGCATTGACGAGAGCTGACCGACATCGATAGCCGAGCCCGTAGTCGTAATTATAAGATACGAACCGAGAGTCAGAACGACTATCATCGTGCAGTACATGCAGAACTGCATCATGGGGTTATTGAGCGCAAGAATTTTCTCCGCCTTTGTAAAATCCGAACGCACGTCGTCGGAAGCTGCGGCAAATTTTTTATTCTCATAATCCTCTCTGACATACGCCTTGACAACACGCATACCCTTTACGTTCTCCTGTACAGACTCGTTTAATTTATCGTACTTTCTGAAAACCTTTTTAAACAAAGGCATAACCTTTCTTCCGATAATCAGAAGCCCGAACGCAAGAAACGGAATCTCGAACGCAAAAACAAACGCAAGCCTTCCGCCCATTATAAACGCCATGGTAAATGCAAATATCATCATAAGCGGAGCGCGTATCGCAATTCTGATAATCATCATAAACGCCATCTGAATATTATTGATATCCGTCGTCAGACGCGTAACAAGACTCGCAGTCGAAAATTTGTCAATATTCTCAAACGAATACGTCTGAATTTTATAAAACATATCCTTTCTTAAATTCTTTGAGAATCCGCATGAGGCGGTCGCGCACGTATTACCGGCGAGCGCACCGAAAACAAGCGACAGAACAGCCATCAAAATAAGCACGCCGGAGTATTTTAAAATCTCCGAAAAGTCACAGCCCGCTTTGATTTCATTGACGAACCGCGAAATAATGAACGGGATAACGCACTCAAGCATTACCTCGAACACAATAAAAACGGGAGTCAGAATCGTCTGCTTTTTATACTCTCTGATACATCCCGCCAACGTCTTTATCATCGGTAAAACCTCCTAACCGTTTTTTAGTACACGCTAATTATAAGACGGAAAATTATAATTGTCAATCGGTTAATTAATTTTCGTCGATAGTTATTAATTGCTATTAAAACAAAATTTTTATCATGTGCATTTTGCCTATGGACATTTAAATTAAATTGTGTATAGACTACAAAAAACACTGTCAAAAAATCGGTATATTCTGTTTGCAAATAAATTTATATTATGGTATTATAAATATCTGTGAGGCGATTATTATGACAAAATTTACTGCCGTTACGGATATGCACTATTCCGACAGACTCAATAACGGCGACAGATTAAACTCTCTCTCCGCAAAAAAGCTAAAAGAGGCGCTTGAGAGCGAAAATAAAGACAACGGCTTTATCGTTAACCTCGGAGACACGGCGGACGGGTACCCCGAATATAAGCCCCAGCTTGAACTGCTCGGCGAGATTGCCGATATTTTCAAAGCGTCGGGACGTAAATTCTACTCTGTGATAGGCAACCACGACACAAGCTCGGACAAGCATGATTATTACAGAATTCTCGGCATGCCGAACAGATATTATACGTTCGACGCGGGCGATTATCTCGGCGTCGTACTCGACGCCGCCATGGACGACCCCGAGAAGCCGTACCCCGATCATGAGATGACGTGGTACACGCCGTACCTTGACGAGGAACAGATACAGTGGTTTCAGAAAACGGTAAACGAGAGCGAAAAAAGGATTCTCGTATTCACACACTTCCCGTTTATAATTCCCGACCCGGACTGCGAGCTTATAAACAACCCGTTCAGAAACCACTACATATTAAACAGAGATAAAATAATGGACGTTCTGTGCTGTAACGATAAGATAAGAGCCGTATTTTCGGGTCACTATCACGACGGCTCGGTAATGCTCATAGACGGCAAGCCGTTCGTCATATTCAGATCGATGGCAGAAGGCGGGGAATGTACGTTTGCCGACGTCGAAATTGATGACGAGACGCTTAAAATTATCGGACACGGCAGACAGGAAAGCTTTACGCTGACAGCAAAAAAATAAATTTTCGGACGTGATATAATAATGAAAAAAACTTTTAACGCCGCTTTATCTCTGATATTATCCGTAATTCTCGCTTTTTCCGTATTTGCCGTCCCCGTATTCGCTTCGGAATCAAACACAGGCGAGGAGACAGCGTCCGCGGCGGAACCGACAAGCGTAAAACTCGACGTTTCCTATAAGGATTACGACCTTACGGGCGACGGAAAGTTTACCGTAGCCGATATCAGAATCTTTTTAAGAATTACGGCAAGACTCGAATTCTTCCCCGGCAGCGTCGATACGTCGCTGTTCGACATGGACAACAACGGCAAATTAAACGCCGCCGACGTACGTCTGATGCTCATTGATTTTCTGAACATAGACACGTCGAAAACAATTTACAATCCCACGACGAAACCGACGACTCAGCCGACGACTCAGCCGACGACGAGAGACAGAATGAAACCCGTCGATTCGGGAAAGGTTCTCGGAAGCGAGGGCTACGCATTCAGAGAGTCCGTAGTTTACGACCTTACAAACGATCAGATGCTCTATTCGTACAACGCGACGGCTGCGTCTTACCCCGCGAGCATGACAAAGCTCATGACGGCTCTCGTAGCTTCGAAATACGTACCCATGGACTACGTTATAACCGTAGGAAGCGAAATATATCTCACCGAATCCAATTCGTCGCTTTCATATATTAAGCCCGGTTACAGAATGACTATGAAGGATCTTATAACGTCTCTCCTGCTTCCGTCGGGATGCGACTCCGCTTACTGTATAGCCGTTCAAACCGCTAAATATTTATACGGTTACAATCTCTCGAATCGGACCGCACTCAATAAATTCGTAAATCTTATGAATCAGACGGCAAAAGAACTGGGCTGTATAAACACGCACTTTGTCAACCCCTCGGGATTCCCGTATTCCGACCACTATACCTGTGCAAGAGACATGGCTTTAATTGCAAAGCAGGTATACTGGAACCGCACGTTAAGACTTATCGCCTCATGGTACAGAAAGACAATAACGATCGAATCGGGTCAGACGCTTACATACGACAATTCGAATAAGCTTCTCTGGCAGGGTTCGGGCTATTACTACGACTACGCCATGGGCATGAAAACCGGCACGACGAGCGAAGCAGGATGCTGTCTCACCGCGGCGGCGGAAAAGGACGGACGCGCGCTTTTGGTAATCATAATGGGCGCAGACTGGAACCGCGACAGATATAACTGCGCGATAAATTATTTCGAGCATTATTTCGCAAAGGGATATTGATGAAATACGTATTTGAAGATCATTACCCTCTTTTTAAATGCACAGCCTCGAAATGTCCCGACACGTGCTGTAAGGGGTGGGATATAATTATCGACCCCGATACATACGAACAGTATAAATATTATGATACCGGATTCGGAAAAACGGTAATCGAAAATATAAGAATCGACGAGGATTCCGACGCGGTCTTTATTCAGAAAAACGGCAGATGTCCGTTTCTCAATGAAAACAACCTGTGCGATATCATAATTAACGAAGGCAAAAACGCACTGTGCGAGGTTTGCAGACAGCACCCCCGTTTTGTCGAGGAATACGGCGGTATTACGGAGATAAGTCTGTCGCTCTCCTGTCCCGCAGTCATTGATATTCTCAAAGACAAAACCTCGCTTACATTTTACAATACAAAGGAAACCGACGAAGAGCCGGAATATATAATCGACGACCCGCTGCTGCCCGCGCTGTTCGGATTAAGGGAAAAGCTTTTTCATATCATTGAGCAAAGCAGCTTGGAAAATTCGCTTTCTCTTATATATTCACTCGCTTTAAAGTTTCAGAATTTAATTGACGCGGACGATTATTCCAATGCTGAAAGTCTCACACCGGAGGTTTGCAGAATAAAGGAATACGATTATCACAAAATTCTCTCAAACCTCGAAATACTCACAGACGAATGGCGCGAGGTTTTAAATTCGGAGAAAAACGACCCCGAAGATATCGGCGAAAACAATATTCTCTTAAAAAACATTCTCTTATATTTCGTTTACAGATATATTCCCAAAGCGATAAACGACGGAGATATCGTTTCAAAGGCGGAATTCATCATTTTCTCGCTCAATTCGATAATCCGATATGCAAAACGGAATAAATCCTCTCTCACACAAAAGGAAAAAATCGCTTACACCGCGAGACTTTATTCAAAAGAAATCGAACACGACCCGGACAATATTGAAACGATTATAAATATGATATAAAAAATGCGGTTCCGAAATATACCCCGGAATCGCATTTTTATTTAAGTCTGAACCGAAACGGTATGTTCGGCTTCCGCTTTTTCTTTGGCTCGAAGCTCCCTTCGCTCCTTAAGCTCGCGTTCGACCTGTTCTTTCAGCGCTTTATCGTCCTTGACAAAGCATATTACGATAAGATACATAACCGCTCCGACAACGGGACCGAGCATGAATATCGGCCACTGCCATTTGATATATACCGCGTTCTGATTATATTTGCGTGCAATCGTCTGGTCGTAGTGAAGCATTGAGAGAATTCCGCCCTTGATAAGCGAAGTGACCGCCGACTGCATTTTCGAAATAAAGTTCTGAATCGAGAACGAGATACCCTCGTTTCGAACGCCCGTTTTCCACTCTACATAGTCAATAGAGTCCGAAATCAGCGAACGGTGGCATATATCCATCATCATGGCGGGTATCTGCATTACGGCATACAGAACCATAACTACCGCCATCTGACCTATGCTCTTATATCCTATAAAATACGAAATAACTCTAAGCACTATCGCAAAAATCTGCGAGGAGACAAGCAGACGCTTTCTTCCGCCTATCTTATCTACGATTTTCGTAGCCGCAAACAGGCAGAACGTTCCGGGTATACCCGTGATAAGTCCGAATAAGAACTGCGCGTTTCCGCCGTCAATATGTACAGAACCGATATCGTATGAAACACTGCTTTCGAAAAAATGGATCCAGTCGAGAACGGGAGTGACCTGCTGTAAAAATCTTGCAAGCGAAATAGTAAGCAGTACCTTATTATGCATAAGTCCGCTGAATATGTCCTTTATGGAATCCGCTTTTTCGCTTTCGGCTTTAATTCGCTCCTTCTGCCTGTAGGCAGACATTGACAGAAGCTCTCCCCCCAAACCGAATATAAGTCCGCCGACAAGATACATCGTCGCAATATTAGTATGCAGAGCATTCAAGACGTTATCGCCGAGCATGTTCGGGAACAGTCCGACGAGAGCGGCACCCGCGCCCGCGCCTATCGATATCCACTGCGCAACTCTCGTACGCTCCTCGGAATGAGGCGACGAAACAGCGATAAGTCCCCACAGCGCAACGTCCTGGAACGAATACGTAAGATCCCAGAAGAAGTAAAGCACCATCATAAGCGCAAGAATTACACCGGGTGTAAAATTGAATTTAACGAACATCAACAGCGACAGCACGCCTATTATCGGAGGCGTTATAATCGTGTACGGACGGAGCTTTTCGCCGTTTTTAAATCTTATCTTATCGACAAGCGAGCCGATAAGCGGATCGTTTACCGCGTCCCACAGACGGCTTATCGACGTTATTGCGCCGACTTTTCTCGGGTCGATTCCGAGAATGTCGATACAGAACGTAAACCACCATCCGGAAACAAACGAATACGTCATATTCTGACCGCACAGACCTGCGGAATGGGCGAACAAATCAATATTCGGAACGTACCCCTCGTCCGCTTTTTTTGAAAACAGAAAGCCGATCGGATTTTTCAATTACATCACCCTAAGAAATATGTTTAATACAGTATACAATATTTCTTAGAAAAATATCAATATGTTTATTCAAATTTAACCATTTCTTTTTTTAATGTTGAAATTATGCGTTTTTCGAGTCTCGATATATAGCTCTGCGATATTCCCATGATATCCGCAACTTCTTTCTGCGTATGTTCCTTGTTCCCTCTCATGCCGAAACGCATATCGATTATCAGTCTCTCGCGTTCGTCGAGACATTCGAGAACTCTCATAAGCGTTCTTTTTTCGTCCTCATACTCAATGTTTCTGTTAACGCACTCACCGTCTAAGGTAAGAATGTCCGACAGCAGAAGCTCGTTTCCGTCGCAGTCGGTGTTGAGCGGTTCGTCAAAGGATATTTCATTTTTAAGAGACGACGTTTTTCTTAAATACATCAAAATCTCGTTTTCGACGCATCGGCTCGCATATGTCGCAAGCTTTATATTCTTATCCGGACGGAATGTGTTTACCGCCTTTATCAGCCCTATCGTGCCTATCGAAACGAGATCCTCGACTCCGACTCCGGAATTCTCGAATTTCTTTGCTATGTATACAACGAGTCTTAAATTATGAACAATAAGCGTCTGCCTTACGGATTCATCCCCGTCGGCAAGACGTGCCATGCACTCCTCTTCCTCTTTCTTTTTAAGCGGAGGAGGCAGAGTCTGCGGACCGCCGACATAAAAAATATCGTCCGCAAACAGCAAAAATGCGATTTTTTGTTTTAAATCCGAGAATTTTTCTTTCAGCAAATTTATAAATTTCATTTTTTGACCCGCTCCAAATTCCTCATCATATACGGATTTAACAGTATTCCCGTTTCGTTTCTCATCTGTTCTTTCGAAACGGCGATTTCCGCGTTTTCTATAACCGTTTTATTTTTTCCGTCGCTTACGGTAATTCTGTCCGTGTGAAACGACGGCATAAGCCCGCGCCCGCCGACGGACGAAAACGGAAGAACTCTCGTTCCTTTTATATGCGTCCGAGCCGCCGAATCTATATTGCCTGTATGTACGCTGTCGATAAATTCGAGGATATCTCCGTCGGCTATTTTTTGAGCCGTTTGTTTATCTATTATCATAACGCCCTCGCCCGTGAACGGGTCGGTAAGCGTATTGCCCGTGTCGAGAAGCCCGCGGCACTCTATCTGTTTATCGCCCAGCTGAAGCGAAACGTCGTAAATTTTGTCCATCCGCGTTTTAGATGAAAGAAAATTAAAAAACAATGTAAGCAGATAGCACATAACAACCGCCAGCATAAGGGGTATGAATCCGAAATCAAAATACACTGCGCCGTTTCTGTACTCCATGCCCTCCGGGAGGATAAGCGTTTTCAAACCTATCATAAGTCCCGCAAACGCGAAATTTACGCCGATAAAGACTCCCAGGCATTTGATAAGATACCGAATGCCCGACGGCTTGAAAACAACCGATACGACCGAAACGCACAGCAGGAGTTTAACTAAAAGCGAAACAAAAACGCCCATGTCCGGAGCGAAAATCAGAAGCGAATACGCACCGCCGAGGAACGTTCCCGCCGCCGTTCGCGACGAAGACGGAGAACACCGAAGCAGAAGCGACGTTATCAATATTAAAAAAAGACTTATTACGGAATTTAACAAAACAAGCACGTCTATGTAAACGGTCTGCATTTTTTCACCGCCTTTAATGAAATTATACGCGAAAAGAGACAAATAATATGTCACACTTTGACCGAATAAAATATTTAAACTTAAAACAAAAAAACGGAACCGCAGTATTAAATCCGCAGTTCCGCTGACTTTATAAATCAAAATATTTAATTCATAATCATATCCCCGTACGTCTGTTCAATAAGAGCACGGCTTAAACCGTTCAGCGTTTTCTCGTTTTCGTCGGAGTAGGTTAATATAAGATACGTTCCGTCGAGACGTACGTCCGTATAGAGAGAACCCATATCCTTTTTATACGCGTCATACATCGCCGAAGCCGAATCCGGGTCAAGGAAATGAAGCGCGTACGACGTACTCTTAACCCTGTCGTTTTCGAATGTAAGAACGTAATAATTTCTGCCGTCGGCAATCAGAACCTCGCCGTCTCTCGCCGTGAACGTTACCGAGTCGTCTATAATATGCGAATCCGTGTCGGGCTCGGGCACGTCTTTATTCTTACCGACAGAACACGAGCATAAACCGAATACCAAAGCAAAAGTTACCGGCAGCAGAACAAATCTTTTCATCAGCTTATTACCTCCGTTACGACAGTCCGAAGCTGCCGAGAATAGCACCGTTTAACGCCTCGCTGAACGATTCGTAGCTGTCAAATCCTTTTTCAAGATTGCCTGACGAGTCAAAATCGTAAGAGTACAATTCGTGATTATCGGTCTGTTTGTCGTATGCAAGGTACGCGTACGAGCTTATCGAGGAATCGGAACGGTATTTTATCGAAATTTTAGTAAACGAGCCGTCGCCCGCCTCGCCCGAAGCGGAAACCTCGGTAAGAGCGTTATTCGAATCATACGTATAAGTAAATTTGATTTCATAATTATTATATATTGATTTTGAAATAAGCTTTCCCGCGCTGTACGTTTTTTTCATAACAAGGTCGGAGTCAGAATAGTAAAGCACGCTGTCGCCGTCTTTTTTCTCCGAATTATGGTCAGCGTCAAGATAGATTTCACACTCGCCCGCTTTCATCGGGACTCTCGAATCTATGCGTACATTCGAATAATCGCCGGAAACGCTCTCATTTTCCAAAACGGAAGCTATATCGCCCGAGGTCGGTTCCGAATCATTTTTTGACGAAGAGCATGAAGCGAACGCCGACAGAGTCAACGCGAGAGTAACGGCAAGAATCACGTATTTTTTCATAAATTATACACCCCGATTAATATTGTAACACAGTAAAGATTAAAAAAGAAGTCAATATTTATATAAAGATATTGAAATTTTCTTAAATTTAGTATAATGTTATACTATAAACCTTAAAAGGAGCTAAAAAAATGAAGATTCTTTCATATTTTAAAAGCGCAAAAGTTCTTCTTGTCGCCGTTCTTGCGGGAATATGCGGACTTATAAGTCCGATGCCCTCCTCGAATGCGGACGCAAAGCTTGTTTCGCAGAGACAGTATGTTCTCGACGAGGCTTTCGCGGCAGGTCAGGGACTCTCTGCGGACAGCAATTACATTTATACCTCGGGCGCGATGTCGGCATTCTACATGACCGCTCTTGCAAAAATTGATGCGGAGTCGGGCGAAGTTGTCAAAAAGAACCTCTCCGCACTGCCCGTTGAATTTACGAAAAAAGGCTACGACCATATCGGCGCAATAAGCGTGTACGGCGATACAATCTATGCACCCGTAGAGGATAGAGCAGAGGAACATCCGCTCGTTCTTTTGTTTGATAAGAATACGCTTGAGTACACCGGTACATATTACGAGCTTGACGCCGAATATCTCCCCGACGGCATCCCCTGGTGTGCAGTCGACGCGGACAGCGGACTTCTCTGCACTTCACCGTTCCGCAATTCGAATTACATCCTTGCGTTTAATCTTAAAGACATGAGCTTTGCAAAGAAAATCGACCTTTCCGAAGCTATTGACAGAGTACAGGCGGGCGTTTGCCTCGACGGAAAACTCTATGTTAATCTCGACCCCAACACACCCAAGGGCAAAAAAGTCGTCAAAAGCATTGATCTCGCCTCGGGCGAGGTCACCGACTGCTTTACAAGAAATGTAACCGGTGCTTTCGGCTGCGAAACAGAGGGTATTACAATCAGATTTACGCCGGACGGCAAAATGCAGTTCGTTATCGCGGACTATGACAAAACGGTCTGCGTATTTATGAGAACATATGAGCTTTTGAAATAAAATTATAATTTTCTATTGACATTTAACGTCAATTGTTGTATCATCATAACGAAATATAACGAAAGGAACAAACAGTGATGAACAATATGTTTACTTCTTACTACTATTATTATACTGTAAAAGCTGTTTGCCCATGTCGTTGATTTTAGACGAATAACAAACGGCTTTGATAAGTTTGTGCTTATCTCAGCCGTTTTTTTCCGTCAAAAAAAAGGAGAGAAAAATGATGAAAGAAAAAATCTTCCTGATCTGTCTGATTGTCGTATTCTTCGCGATCATGCTGGCAGTAGGCTTTATCTGCCGTAAAAAAAGCAATGACGTTTCCGGATTTGTCCTCGGTTCGCGCGGAGTAGGTCCGTGGCTTACGGCGTTCGCATACGGCACGTCATACTTTTCTGCTGTCATATTCGTCGGTTATGCAGGTCAGTTCGGATGGAAATTCGGCGTTGCTTCGACATGGGTCGGCTTGGGCAACGCGCTTATCGGGTCGCTGCTTGCATGGGTCATACTCGGCAGACGAACAAGAATCATGACCCAGCATTTAGGCTCGGCGACAATGCCCCAGTTTTTTGAAAAACGCTTCGACAGCAAGGGGCTGAAAATCGCGGCTTCGGTAATTATATTCATATTTCTTATCCCCTATACCGCCTCGCTCTACAACGGTCTTTCGAGACTTTTCGGTATGGCATTCAGTATTGATTATTCTCTTTGTATTATAATAATGGCCGTTCTCACCGCCGTATACGTCATAGCGGGCGGTTACATGGCTACGGCAATCAACGACTTCATTCAGGGCATCATAATGCTTTTCGGTATAGTGCTCATTATTGCAAGCGTTCTTAAACTAAACGGAGGTTTTACAGGCTCGCTCGACGCTCTGGCAAGAGTAACGGACGAATCCGTTTCTACTCAGCCCGGCGTGTTCTCCTCATTCTTCGGTCCCGACCCCGGCGGACTTCTCTATGTCGTAATTCTCACGTCGCTCGGCACATGGGGACTTCCGCAGATGGTTCAGAAATTCTATGCCATAAAGGATGAAAAGAGCGTTCACACCGGAACGATTATCTCGACTCTTTTCGCCGTAATAGTCGCGGGCGGATGTTACTTCCTCGGAGGCTTCGGCAGACTTTTCAACGTCGATGTAGCATCGAACGGTTACGACGCCATCATCCCCGAAATGCTCTCGACCCTCTCACCCGCAGTCATGGCGATAACTCTTATACTCGTTCTCTCGGCTTCGATGTCGACGCTGTCCTCTCTCGTTCTTACCTCATCCTCGACTCTCACGCTCGATTTTATCGACCCCGTCATCCTTAAAAAGACGGACGAAAAGAAAAATCTTCTCATAATCAGAATTTTCATAGCGGTATTCATCTTAATTTCCGCCGTTATTGCGATAGTTCAGTATAAGCACAACATCACGTTCATAGCACAGCTCATGGGACTTTCGTGGGGCGCGCTCGCCGGCGCATTCTTAGGACCGTTCCTCGTAAGTCTGTACTGGAAAAAGATCACGAAGGCATCGTGCTGGGTAAGCTTTATATGGGGCGCGGGAATCATGCTTCTCAACATGCTTGCAAAGAGCATATTCCCATCGTTCTTACAAAGCCCGATCAACTGCGGAGTTCTCGCGATGGTCGGCTCAATCGTAATCGTTCTGATTGTAAGCCTTATTACGAAAAAGCCCGACGAAAACAGAGTAAAAGAAATATTCTCCTGCTACGACAGAAAAGTTACGGTTCCCGTAACGGAAACCCTTTCCCGGGGAGAAGAAGTATAAAAAAGAGGAATCGGGTCGAAATCGGCTCGATTCCTTTTTTTATTAAATATTATTATAATTCCAGCTTACCCTCATGATACAGACAATACGTTTTTAATATCGCCGTCTGTGTTTTGGAATCGGGTATTTCGCCCGCCATAACGCTCTCATAAAGCTTATCTATATGCACCCACTCGGTCTCTAAAAATTCGTCCTCGTCGAGGTGATTTTCGCCCTGCGTAAAGCCCGTCGCTATGTACATGTGAATTACCTCGTCCACGTACGCGACCGACGGGTAGAGCGTTCCGATCGAAACAAGCTTTCCGCCCGTAAGCCCCGTTTCCTCCGTAAGCTCGCGCCTTGCACCCGTCTCGGGCGCCTCGCCCTTGTCGAGCTTTCCCGCGGGTATCTCCGTCATAACGCAGCCGAACGGATATCGAAACTGCTTTTCCATAAGCACTTCGCCGTTTTTATTAATCGGGACGACAGCCGCCGCGCCGTTATGTCTTATGACCTCGCGCGTTGCGGACTGACCGTTGGGCAGAATTACGGTATCCTTAAAAAGATGAAGAATAACGCCGTCGAATATTTCCTCTGAATCCTTTTTGACTTCTTTTAAATTTTCATACATAATCAATCACCGTTTATGATTATACATTCTTGCAATTCGATTTTCAATATTGATTTACGTTTTGTTTTATAGTAAAATATTCTGGATATTAAAAAAGAGGTACGCGTTATGAGAATGAGACGTAAAAAAAATCTCGAGGAAAAGCTCCTCGAGTGCTCGGATATACTGTTAAGCCCCGTCACCGACGACAGGAATTACAACACCGCCGTCGATAAAAAAGAATATTTTGATTATAAAGAGCTGTTCGGCAACGATAACAGAGTCGGGCTCGAAATCGGATGCGGGAAGGGTCAGTTTATTTGCGAAAAGGCAAAACTGAACCCGGATATAAACTTTCTCGCCGTCGAGCTTAACGCAAACGTCATCATGTTAGCGTGCAAAAAGGCGAAGTCTATGGGAGTTACGAACGTTAAATTCGTAAAATGCAGAGCGGAATATCTGCCGAAATACATTAATCCGAATTCAATAGCGCGGATTTATCTTAATTTCTCCTGTCCGTTCCCGAAGAAAAAATACGCTTCGCACCGTCTTACAAACCGCCGTTTTCTCGAAATTTACAAACAGCTCCTCGCCCCCGGCGCGGAGATTCATCAAAAAACAGACAACATGCATTTCTTCGAATACTCGATAGAGGAATTTTCGCAGAACGGCTTTGCATTAAAAAACGTCACGCTCGATTTGCATAACAGCTCATTCGAGGGTAACATTATGACCGAGTACGAAAAAAGATTTACAGACCTCGGTCAGCCGATATACAGACTTGAAGCGTATTTAAAATAAAATTTCAAAGCTCTTATTTTTTCATCGAACGAAGAAATGAGAGCTTATTTTTTATTCTCTCGATTCCCTCGTCAATGTCATCGACGTCCGCAACCGCTTTTTCCATCGGGCAGATATCCGTTTTGTCCCTGTTGATTATTTTTTCGCAAAGAGCGCCGTACGAGCATTCTATCCCGTGACGAATGAGAAAATCGAGTCCCGATTGAGACATAACACGTGCGTAGACCTCCTTTATACCCGCCTTTACAAACAGCATGGCGGCGGCTTTGCCTACGATAAGGTCGGCGGCGGAAAAGCCGGAAAGGTTAGTATTGTTGTCTAAAAAAAACAGCATGGGAGCAACGCCTCTTAAATCACTCGTTATGATTTCCCCGTCCCTGCACAGAGCGAGCGAATGCCCCTCGAGCGAGTTTTCAGCGTTTTCGATATCCGTCATCAATCGAATCCGACCTCCCAATTCTCATTGTCCTTAGCCTCAAAGCACATTAAAATCTGCTCTTTGTTTACCTTTTCCCCGCTCAGATTCTCGGGAAGCTCGGATTTTGAAAAATACCGTCTTTCCGTCGTCTCCGAATTCTCCTTAAATTCACCGCCGATCGCAGAGCAAAGCATGAATGTCTTTATAATTCCGTAAACATAAGGAGGTTCGTTGTGCTTTTTTCTGTCCTGGACGGCTATAAGCCTGTCGGCGGTAACGTCAAGCCCTGCCTCTTCTCTCGTCTCCTTTATAGTGTTTTCGGCGATCGACAAATCGAAATCGCACCATCCGCCGGGCAGCGACCATCTGCCGTCGTTCTCCCTTACGAGCAGGATTTTGTCTCCGTCGAACACAGCGGCGCGCGTATCTATTTTCGGAGTCTGATACCCTTTTTCGTTACAGAAAAGCGACTTTGCCTTTTCTATCGAGATATCGGCCTTCTCCGCTATCATTTCGGCGGAAATATCGCGAAGCCTCTCGAAGCGTTCTATATCGTATATATTCGTCGAATATTCAAGCCCCGCCTGCGCAAGACTCTGAATTTCGCACGCCCATTTTGTAAATTTATCAAGCTCTTTCATATAAAAACCTCCAAAATGATTTTAACTTAATATTCTGTTAAAATCAAGTCGCCAAAACAAACGCGGAGAGTATTTTCATTGAATTTTCGTCGGATTCAAATGAAAATTCCGGATGCCACTGCACAGCCCAGACGAATTTTTTATCCTTCATATAAACTCCCTCAACAAGCCCGTCATCAGAGTATGCAAACGCGGTAAGGCTTTTTGCAAGCTCCTTTACCGCCTGATGATGATAGCTGTTAACGCCGATTCCGTCTTTTTTAAGAAGTTCAAATAACGGCGAATCCTTAACTATATCGACATCATGAACCGTGCGGTCATAAGGCGGTATCATGTGATGATCGGTTTCACTTTTAAACTGTGTATCGAGATCCTGATACAGCGTTCCGCCGAGATACGCGTTTAAAAACTGGATTCCGCGGCAGATTCCGAGTACGGGAATATCGTTTTCGAGCGCGTAGTCAAGTATGATTTTCTCGCACTTATCGCGCATTTTGCACGTCTCACCGCACTCCTTTATACGTTTTTCACCGTAAACTTTAGGTGAAACGTCCTGTCCGCCCGTCAGAAGAACGCCCGAGCAGTTTTTAAGTACGGAGATAAGCACCTCCCTGTCGTCTGTCAAGGGCAGGATAATCGGCGCGCCTCCCGCTTTTTCTATTCCTTTCATATAACCGGGAAGCATCCATACAGATTCCTTTTCATAATCATACAGCGCGCATACGCCTATAATCTTCTTCATAATTAAACACCTCATAAAAAACGCTTTCCCTCACAAGAGAAAGCGTCTCAGCTTGTCGAAAAAGTAGTTTTCGACAAGCTGTGAGACTGTCGAGAATGTGCC
>OJAW01000022.1_pt1 | contig 130219 bp, 123 predicted proteins | sample 1589151 | NCBI WGS metagenome assembly OJAW01 (sample SAMN03283290) | human gut metagenome | biome: human-associated habitat; material: feces | host: Homo sapiens | place: Peru | collected 2012
GTGGTTCGGCGGAATCCAGCAGTTCATGCTTGAATTTATAGACTGCTGGAAAAACTGCTGAGGAGGAAAAAATGGCGTACATTTCTTGCGGGAATCTTGTTGTCGGGTATGACGGAAAGGCAGTTTCGCCACCGGTGAGTTTTGATGTGGAAAAAGGAAGCTACGTTTGCATTCTTGGCGAAAACGGCAGCGGAAAAACAACTCTTATGCGGACTCTTGTTGGACTTCAGAAAAAAATCAGCGGAGAGATTTTGTTCGGAGACGGGCTTTGCCGAAACGAGACCGGCTACTTTCCGCAGAAATTTTCGGTGGACGCGGATTTTCCGGCTTCCGTTCGCGAGATTGTGCTTTCTGGAACGCTCGGGCAGTTTAAGAACAGGCCTTTTTACGGAAAGGCGCAGAAAATGATTGCGGATGAGCAGATGGAAAAGGTGGGAATCTCTTCCCTTGCGCGCAGGCGTTTTACGGAGCTTTCGGGCGGACAGCAGCAGCGGACTCTTCTTGCACGTGCCTTGTGCGCCGCAAAAAAGCTTATTTTTCTTGACGAGCCAGTTTCCGCGCTTGACCCGGCAGCCGCAAAGGAATTCTACGCAATTTTGGAAAAGCTAAACGATGAAGGGCTTTCCGTTGTCATGGTGAGCCACGATTTGGACTGCCTTGATTACGCATCGCACATTCTTTCGTTCAGAGGCGGAAAAGTTCAGTTTGAAAGCCACGCGGATTTTTGCAAAGACACATCGTCTGGCAAATCTGATGAAAAACGCAACTGAAAAACCGGAAATACTGGAGACTTCGATGGAAATTCTTGAAAAACTTTCTTATTATCTTTCATTTTCGTTTGTGAGATACGCGCTGATTGTCGGCATTCTGGTTTCTCTGTGCGCGTCGCTTCTGGGAACGATTCTTGTTCTGCGCCGCTACTCGCTGATTGGAGACGGACTTTCGCACGCAGCGTTCGGAGCGTATGCGGTTGCCGTTACGATGAAGCTTGTGAGCGACAGTTTTTTTACAATTCCGGTTACGGTTCTTTGCGCGGTCTTTCTTTTGTGCATGGACAAAAAAAGAAAAGTACAGTCAGACTCCCTGATTGCGATGATTTCCGTGGGCGCGCTTGCGTTCGGTTATCTTGTGATGAACGTCTTTTCAACTTCGGCGAATGTCTCAGGCGATGTCTGCACAACGCTTTTCGGCTCAACCTCGATTCTCACTCTCACAAAAGGCAAGGTCGCAGTCTCGGTTCTGATTTCCTGCGTTACGATTGCCGCGTTCGTCTTTTTCTACAACAGGATTTTTTCAGCGACTTTTGACCCTGACTTTTTGCGCACGGAAGACAGATTCGCAGGCATTTACGACATTCTAGTCGCCGTAATCACAGCCGTTGTGATTGTGCTTGCGATGAATCTTGTAGGCTCTCTTCTGATAACAGCGATTCTTGTTTTTCCGCCTTTAAGCGCAATGCGCATCATGAAAAGCTTCAAGTCCACGGTGATTTATTCCGCCGCGCTTGGAGCGTTCTCGTCGTTCTTGGGAATTATGATTTCGATTGTTCTTTCGACGCCGGTTGGAGCTACAATTGTGATAATCGATATAATGATTTTCGCGTTGCATTGCGTTGCCGGGAGATTTTTATGAAAAAGGAAATTGTTCAGATTTCAGCCTCGATTTTGATTTTGCTTGCAGTTTCGTCATGCTCTGAAAAAAGCTCCTACAGCGCAGGCGGAGTTCCGAAACAGAACAAAGTTGCAAATATAATAGAAGAAAAAATCAAGGAAGAAGAATCATCAGAAATAAAACCGTCGGATTCAGCCCGGCAAGAAGAAACTGGAAATTCTGAAAACTATGAATCCGGCGAAAATTTTGGCAGCGGCACGGAAAATGATTCCCCGCAAAAAACTGAGAGCGCGACGCAAGATTCATCTTCAAATTCCGATAATTACGACTTTTACGGAAGCAGCTTTGAGGAAATTTCCGCGCCAAAAACCGACGTTGAGCTTGACCTTTCAAAAATGAACGCTGACTTTGCTTATGCCTTTATTTTCCAGATTGTTGTCGAGCCTGAAAAATACGAGGGAAAGACAGTGCGCATGAGCGGAACTTACGAGGCATATTACGACAACGCTCCTTACGGACGGCACGACTACTGCATAATCACCGACGTTCTTGCGTGCTGCGCCCAGGGGCTTGAATTTGAAAGCACAAAAGTTTCAGGCATTGAGCCGGGGCAGAAAATCACAGTCAGCGGCACACTCAAGCTGCGCGACGCGGTCTCGCCCGACGGAATGGAATACAAGACAATGCGGATTGCGGAAGCGACGGTTTCATCGTAGAAATCAAAGGATGTCTGTTTCTTGAAGAAAAGCACAAATAAAATCCGTGTTTTCATATCAAAAAATCTTTGCGTTTCTGATAAAAGTCGATATTTTCGATATAATAAAAAAGTTGAATATATGCGGTTGAGTTTTGCGTATACAACTGCGAAGCAGATGAAGCGGACAAAAAGCCACCCGGAAATTTAAAATCTGGACAAACTCAAAATGGAGCAAAAAATGACAATACGAAAAGCGAACGAAAAAGACATTCCGAAAATTATTGATTTGTTGGGACAGGTTCTGCAGATTCATGCGGAGATTCGGCCGGACATTTTTATTCCGGGAACGACAAAGTACACGGATGCGGAGCTTCTGGAAATGCTCAAGGACGGGTCAAAGCCGATTTATGTTGCCGTGTCCAGAAGAGAACTTTATTATCACACTTGGGAGAAATCTGGAAGCACGCATTACTACGAGGTGGATTTTCTGATTCCCGACGGAAGCAAAATAGACGCGCTTGAGATTAAATCCTCCGGAACAGGAAAGCATGAGTCAATAAGAGAATTCTGCAGGAAATTTTCTCAAAACATAAACAGGGCGTATTTAATATCACAGAAAGACTCAGGGAACGAAGAAAATCTGCTGCTGAAACCGTTTTATCTCGTGCCTTTTTTGACAAAATAAAACGGTTTCAGATTTTCGTTCATCTCTAAAACAGTATTCTTCCAACTATCCACAAACCACTGCGGACTTCTCGGTATTGCGTTTTCTCCCTGTGCCAGAATCCATTCTTTTACCTTTAGCCACTGTGCAGCAGAAAATTCAATTCTCGTTTTTTCTTCTTCTTCAATATCTGTAATTTTTTGGTTATCCGCCCAAATACAATCTTTCACATATTGTCTGGCTTCACCATAAAAATCGATAACAAAATCAACAGAATCTTCTGTCATAAACGCTCCAAACTTTCCGCCGCCGCTTCTTGAATGAAATTCAAAATCTTCCGGCAAATCAAAATGCTCTTGTGTAATAATAGGATTTTTGATTCTGTTTAAGTAAAACATTCTTTCAGCATCTTTGTTCAAATCATAACTGAATAAAAAGCACATTCCGTCATCCATAAGAATCTGGTACGGAGCAATCCGACGGTGTGTTGTTTCGGAATTCCATCTGCCGTTGTAGTCAAATTCGACAATCAGGTTTTCTTGCAAAGAACGCAAAACTTTTTTCCATACTTTTTCATCTGTTATAACTTTTGGAACTGGCGGAACTGCGATTCTTTTCAAAAGGCTGCTTTTCCCAATTCTTTGTGTGTCGATAACAAAATCAATGACATCAGAAATCGCCTTATAGACAGGGCTGCCTTCAAAACTAGAAAGCAAGGTTTTTGCGGCTGAAAGATAAAAAACATCTTCGGAAGAAATGTTGTTCAGCGCGAACTCAAAATTATCATCACTGTAATAATAGCCGCCTTTCTGCCGGTCAAACTCCAAAGGCGCATTAAAATAGGTACGAAGCATATCAATGTCGCGGTTGATTGTAGCCTCGCCGACTTTGCTGTAGCCTGTCTGCTCACAGTAAAGCCGCTGCAAGCGAAGATTGTCGGGATAAAGTCCTGATTTTATGGCGTTGTGAATGATAATGAGCCGTTCAAGCATTTTCTTGTTAAGCTGGCGTGTCTGCTTTCTCTGTTTCATACTGATATTATAGCATGAGTTGCTATCATTTCATGATAGTAGAAAGGAAAATTATTAAAATATCGCAATTTGATAGTAAAAATGTGTTATAATAAGATAAAGGAAAAATTTATATGGCTGGAATTAAAACAAATTCTAATTCTATAACAGCAATTCTTGTTGAAAAATTAAATTATAAAAAATCGGGATTTCGTACTGCTATTTTAAAACTATGGAATTTACCAGATGATATTGTTTTTATTGATGGAACTCATTCAGTAAGTAGTATTCCAGAAATGGAAAATAAAGAAGTTGATATTATTGGAAAATCAGGAACCAAAATCAAACTTTTAATCGAAATAAAAGCTAATTTAAATGAAGAGCTTCAAGATTCTCAAAAAGCAAATGGTCAATATGAAAATACTGTAAAAAATCATAGGGATATTCAATTAAAATATATTATTCCTGATGGTTATTACCACCAAAATGAACTTCCAAAAGAATCAGAGCAAATTCAAATTGTTAATTGGTCCAAAATCTATGAAGTTGCAAAAGAAACTGATAATACAGGTCTTACAGAACAGATTAACTATTTTGTAGAAAGTAATTTTAATCAAAACGATTTAGTATTGACAAAAGGAGATATTGCTATGTTTTTATCACCATCAATTATTGGTAAAGTCATTTCTTTGGACTCAAAAATAGAAAATCTACTTGCTGAGTTTATTAAAGAAAATCAAAAAATGATTAGTAAAATTCATAGAGAAAAAGATCATTTAGGTTGGTGGTACACATTATATAAGGGAAAGAAACAATTTACAGTTTGGATTGGCTTATGTGAACTTGAAGAAGATAATAAAAATTCATTTTTTATTTATACATGGATAAAATCTAGCGATAGTTCAAAGTATAATTTTTTAAATTTTGAAAATGGCAAGGATTATATTTCGAATGAAGATCCTGAGGGTAAATATGTTTATATTCCAATTACAGATAAAAACAGTGAACTTCCAAAGTTTTTGTTTGAAGATAATGTCAAAGACCAGCAGGATAAATTTAATGAATTAATGAAAACAAATATTGATAAGTTTTTTGCTATTTTGTCGTGAGAACGAATCTTTTTATTGTATTATTTTCCAATAATGATATATAATGAACTAATGGGGAATTGGAGTAATATATTACAAGAAATCAACAGTACGAAATCTCAATTTGATTCTGTTCGTGCAAAGTATATAAAAGAACTATCTAATTATACAAACAGAAATGTCATTGCATATTATTCCGCATGGTTATCAAAAAACGGAGTTCAAAATCTAGATATATCAGATGCTGATATGACAGGATTTATGACAGCAGTTCATAATCTTGATTGTTCGAAAGGTCTTGATTTAATTCTGCATACTCCTGGAGGTGATCCTGCAGCATCTGAAGCTATTGTAAATTATCTTAGACTGAAATTTAACAATGATATTCGCGTTATAGTTCCACAATTAGCTATGTCTGCAGGTACAATGATTGCTTGTTCTGGAAAAGAAATAATAATGGGAAAGCAGTCTAGTTTAGGACCGATTGATCCTCAATTTAGTGGAATCCCCGCTTATAATATTAAATCTGAGTTTGAAGAAGCAAAAGATGATTTAATTCATCACCCTGAGAATGCAAATTATTGGGCAATAAAACTTCAACAATATCCAGCTGCATTTATGAAAACAGCAATTGACGCAATTAATTTATCAAGTGAATTAGTTGAAAATTGGTTAGGTTCATGTATGTTCAACAAAACAACGGATTCAACAATAATTCATACTATAGTTGATTCTCTTAATGAACATAATAGTTCGAAAGTTCATAACAGACATTTTAGCGCAGATGTATGTAAATCTTTTGGATTGAAGATTACAATGATGGAAGAGGATAATAAATTACAGGATGCAATTTTATCTGTACATCATGCATACATGCTTACTTTAAGTTCAACACCATCCGTAAAAATCATTGAAAATCAAGAAGGTGTTGCATTAATATCATCTATGGCTTAATTTGTGGAGGATAATATGAAAATTATTCAGATGGATGAAATTTTATCGATTTATAATGCTCTAAAAATTAATCCTACTAATACCATTATACGCTCTACAATTAATACCGGTTTCCTCTCTAAGGGTGTGAATACAGGAACTTTATCTAAATCTGTAAATAACGGAACAATAAATCTTGTTGATACAACTAAGCAAACAAACACTCTTAGAGCAGTGACTTTTATAAAATAAGTATACAACAAAGACTCCAGATTAATTCGCAGTTCGTTTTGTTTGCAGGTTCTCGTCATTTGTTCTTATTAACAAGATTTGTTTCTGAATGTTTTAGCACTTTCTTTTGTTCTTTTTGCTTGGATGCTTCATAATTATGAGCTTATTTGCTGTAACAAAGAAAACACAGATTTTTCATTAAAAATGTTTAATAAAAGTTATTATTATTTTATGGTTATATCCAATTTTTCTTGTGATAAAACTTCACCCATTTTATTTTTTGCATTGTTATGGACTTAGTGTTTTGATTTTGATTCTTCATGTTTTGTGTATTCATTTATCATCAAGGATTTTATTCAAATATGTTAAGAGTTGTCTTTATTATATAAACTCTACTGTAGCCAATAGTTTAACAAGAAAAATAAATTTTGTTTTTCTATTATCGCAATATGATAGCGGCATCTGTTATAAGTAATCCGACATAAAAAATTAGTTGCTATATGCAACGTTGGAGGACTTATGAAAAAATTCATTTCTTTGTTGGGGCTGTTACTTATTGCATCAGCAGTATTTGCACAGAGCTTTACCTTAAAAACTGCGGATAAAACGCCATGCACAATTACTCTCAATGGCGATTTTATTGTCATTGAAGAAACTTTATTGGGCGGTTATATAAACCGTATCACAATTCCTAAATCACAGTTTACTTCCACAAAAGCAAAAATCGATTCTGAACAGGGCGGAAAATCTGTAATCAATAATAAACCATTTATGGAATCTGGTGATGTAATTTACATTATGGAAGATCAGAAAAATTCAGAAATAGTTGGATTCCTTTCTGGAAGAGCTGTTTATCAACAGAATCCAGTTATTGGTATCTGGCTTTACAAAAAAGATATAGCTGCAATAGCTAAAAAATTGAAACTGTAAGCATTTCTACTTGCACGCGCTTCATTTTTCTATGTGAGGCGCACAATTAAGGTGGTTTCTATGAGCAAGATTTATCTGAAAAAAGTGAACCTTATTGGTTACAAAACTTTTAGTAAATCCGCAACAGTTGAATTACAGAAAAACTTAAATATAGTATTTGGTCCATCCGGCTGTGGAAAATCAAATCTTTTTAGTGCTATAAATTGGGTTTTATTCGATAACAATACACCAAAGAAGTTTGTAGATAAAATTCTTTTTCAAGGTAACGAAGAAGTGCAAAAAGCAGACTTTGCCGAGGTGTCGTTATTTTATGGTGAAAAATGTGAGCCGTCTGGTGAAGATATAATCATTACCCGTCGGTTAGAAAGAAATGGCAAGGAAAGTTTCTTCATTAAGAATAAGCGATTATCAGATTTTGAAAGTTTCAAAGAACAAGTAAGTAGACTTAATTTGCCAACTTTATGTATTCTCGATAATTTTGATAAGAATAAAAAACATTGTAAAACATCAAAAATTTATTCAGAAATCGCCTTTCGAAACCAGTGTGAGCAGACCGTTGTTGTTTTATATCGCAACAAGAATATACATAAATTCTCAATTGGCGGTTTAATTGGGATTTCTCATTGCGAGGGTACAATACAGACTTATTGCATGAATATTGTTTTGTAGTTTCAGGGAAGTCAAACTGTGAAAGATTTTTTTATTTCAATTACTAATTATTTTAAAGCATTATTCGCAATTATTGCAGGAGTTTTATTTCCTTTGTCTCTTATTTTGTTTGCATATCCAAAATTATTAGGTGAAATAATATTTTTCGGATTTTTCATATTGTCCATAGTTATTTGTATTCTTATCAGGAAAAGAAAAATCAAACTGGATATTTTGGAATTATTGTCAGTTTTTGCATTGATTGTTTATACCCAGATAATTCATATTACCCTTTTAATTATTGTCAGTTATTTGGTGATTTCAATCTTAGGTATTACCTGTCGGCATATTTCAGAAGCACATAAAGAATTCTCTCAAGATACATTGAATACAATGTTCATTGATATTGGCAACAAATCAAAAAAGGGGCAATTGACACAAGAACAAGCAGTTCATGAAAGAGAAAAGATAAAATCAAATGCAGATTATTATTCAGACCGTGACGGTGTATTCAAAACAGTTTTCAAATACATGGTTGCTTATATTATCTTAACTGCAATTCATTTTTTTGCTGGAATAGGTTCTGATATGTATATTCGTAAACTAATCCTCTCGGAAGCTTTCGCTGAAAATATTCCATTAACAATTGGCGCAGCATATCCTTTTATTGTCTTGTTCATTCTTTTTGCTATTACTTGTTTCTGGAGAAAAAGTGAACAAACGTAATAAAAAGAACCATCTTCAAATCTGGAAACATCATAACTTGGAAAATTATTTGGGAAAGATAATTTTAAATTTTATATCCATAAAATGAGAAGATAATATGAAACATTTAGAATGGAAAAATTTTCACAGTGAGATTTTATTTTCATTGTTAAGCCGCAGCTACACAGTTTCAGACTTACAAGTTACAGAAAATTTTTATAAACAGTTTTATAATTTTATTGGATTAACAGAAGACGAAACAAATGTTTTTTGTTCAGATTTGGAAAATATTGAATACACAACAAATGAAAAACAAACTTTTCTTTTTATTCAACGTATAGACAAGGGAGTTCTTTTTGAAAACAACCTTGATACAAAATATTCAGATGAAACAGAACTGAAAAGAAACTACAAAAGAGTTATTTCTGATGGTACAAATATTATCAAAATTGTTCGTTTTTTTCATAAAAAAGATGATTGTAAAAAATGTTCATATCAATTAAATAATTCAGTCTTTATTACTGCAGAGCAGTTATCTGATTTCTTTATAGATTGGTGTTATTCACAAGAATATGAATCGCTCGCTATAGGTATGTACCGTCAATATGCAAAAAAATTATTGAGAATGTAAAAAAATCCAAATTCTCTCCGCATAGTCATAAGAATAAGCCAGTTGCCTTTGTGATTACATTACAGAAAATATAGTTTCTTGAAGAAACGTACAAATTTGAATTACAAAATTCTGAAGAAAAGCACAAATAAAATCCGTGTTTTTCATTACACAAAATCCTGACGTTTCTGATAAAAGTCGATATTTTCGATATAATAAAAAAGTTGAATATATGCGGTTGAGTTTTGCGTATACAACTGCGAAGCAGATGAAGCGGACAAAAAGCCACCCGGAAATTTAAAATCTGGACAAACTCAAAATGGAGCAAAAAATGACAATACGAAAAGCGAACGAAAAAGACATTCCGAAAATTATTGATTTGTTGGGACAGGTTCTGCAGATTCATGCGGAGATTCGGCCGGACATTTTTATTCCGGGAACGACAAAGTACACGGATGCGGAGCTTTCGGATATGCTCATGGACGACCTGAAGCCGATTTATGTCGCCGCGGACGAGAATGATACTTGCGTCGGGTACGCTTTTTGCCAGATCCAGGAGCAGCCTTTTTCAAACAACATGGTTCAGTTCAAGTCGCTTTTTATTGACGATTTGTGCGTTGACAAAAACACCCGCGGCCGGCATATCGGCGAAAAACTTTTTGAGCACGTCAAAAGCGAGGCGAAACGGCTTGGCTGCTACGAGGTAACGCTGAACGTCTGGGCAGGAAACACTTCGGCGGAAAAATTCTACGAAAAAATGGGGCTGAAGACAAAAGAGCGGCAGCTGGAATATATTTTGTAAGGGAGAAAATTTTAAATGGGAAAGGCTCGCGGCTTCCGCAAATTTGTATAGTAAAACTAGATTTTTTTAGATTTTTATGATATATAAAATATTATGAACTGGGACGATTTTAAATTCATAGATTTATTTGCAGGAATAGGTGGAATACGGCTCGGTTTTGAATCCGTTGGCGGACACTGCGTTTTCTCCTCAGAATTTGATGAAGATGCATGCAAAACTTATGAAGCAAATTTCCATGAACATCCGGCAGGCGATATAACAAAAATAGACGCGAAAGATATTCCTGATTTTGACATTTTATTAGGCGGATTTCCATGCCAGGCTTTTTCTATAATCGGGAAAAAAGAAGGATTTGCAAACGAGACGTGCGGAACGCTTTTTTTTGAAATCGAAAGAATCTTAAAAGAAAAACGTCCGAAAGCTTTTCTGCTTGAAAACGTGAAGAATCTAAAATCGCATGACGACGGAAACACTTACAAAGTCATAAAATCGCATTTGCTGAATCTGGGATATAACGTTTATGAATCAGTCTTGAATTCTTTGGATTATGGAGTTCCCCAAAAAAGAGAAAGAATTTTCATCGTCGGATTTTTAAATAATGTCAGATTCAGTTTTCCGCAGCCAGTTCCTATAAACCAAAGAAAAAATCTTTCAGACATCTTGGAAAAAAATGTCGATAAAAAATACTATGTGAACCCAAGAATCAGGGAATCACGCTTATCAAGAATCAAAGATAAAAATTACCCACAACCGTATATATCGCACGAGAATATGGCTGGCTCTGTTACACCGCATCCATACTCATCGTGCTTACGGGCTGGTGCTTCTGCAAATTACATTCTAATAAACGATGAGCGCCGCCCGACTGAAAGGGAAATGCTTAGAATTCAGGGTTTTCCAGATTCTTACAAAATAGTTCTTCCTTACGGAAAAGTAAAAAAACAATGCGGAAATTCTGTTTCAGTTCCTGTAATCGCAGCAATCGCAAGAGAAATGATTAAATCACTGAAAAGATTTGAAGCGCTCGGTGAAGAAGAGGCATTGGATTCGAACAAGCAATTTTTATTATTCGCATAAAGAGAGTGAAAATATGGTTACAGTAAAAGAGGCGAAAAACGCACTTGACCGGATTATTGAAAAATCAAGAGTTCATTTGTACAAGCCCATTCAAATTGCAGAAATCCTATACAGAGCAAGAATAGACGATTCTCTGAATTTATTGGACTTGGAACAATACAGAACAAAAAGCAAGAAATGGAGGGATGAAATATCACTGCCTCTTTTAGGGCGAATATGCACAAGCAGCGCGAAATTCCAAGACAATCTTTTTGACGCAAATGCGATTCCGCCTGAAATCTTAAATGTGCTAGGAAAAGAAAATATCCGGACAAACGGAGCTGTTGAAGCTTATATTTATAGGCTGTTCTCAACGAAGCACAATCAGCTTTCAAACGCATTAAAATACTGCACGGAAAATACTCCTGAAAATTTTGATGTCAAAAAATTTATAGACTCATTTTGGAATGAGCCGGGACTTCGCAGAAGTCTTGATAAAATATATGAAATAATTGTTTACTCGCTTTTTTCAACGATTGTCGAAACTTTAAATTTTCAGATAACGCTTTCTGTTGACTCTGATAAAATCGATATTCTAAAAGAATTTGAAGATTTCGCTGATAAAGTCATGCAAGTTGACTTGAAAAATAAAACTTTTGTTCAAGAAGCAAAAATCTACCGTGTTGGAGTTACAAATGCGGCAGACAGGGGTTTAGATATGTATTCAAACTGGGGACCGGCAATCCAGATAAAACATCTAAGCCTTAATTTGGAGCTTGCAGAAAGCATCGTTTCAAATATCTCCAGTGACAAAGTCGTCATTGTCTGCAAAGATGCGGAAAAAGATATTATCCTTTCCCTTTTATCACAAATCGGCTGGTGCAGCCACATTCAAAGCATTATCACAGAAGATAATTTGATTGACTGGTATGAAAAGGCTCTGCGTGGGAAATATTCAGAAAAAATGAAAGACAAGCTCCTGGATATTTTGATAAATGAAATATCAGAAGAATTTCCTTCAATAAAAGAATTGCCAGATGTTCTAAAAGAAAGACATTACGAACTTATCGATGATTCGTTTTGGAAATAATCAAAAATTAAAACCGAATTGGAAAAAAACATGACACAACCCGAACGACGAGAATGGCTTATAAAAGCTCTTCTGAACGAGCCGAATTCGCCTGACGAATACAAAAAAAATTGAGCTTCCGTCGCAAAATGACGAAGAGGCGCAGAAAGACTTGCTTCGCTCTCTGATGAATGTGCGTCCGCCGCGGCCGGTTTCTGATGAATTCTTGAAAATTCAGGACGAATATTTAACCGAACGCAACAAAGAGCGCGGAATCACCGATGTTGCAACGCTGAAAAATGTTCCGGCGGACAAACGGATTTTTTTGTGGCAGGGCGACATCACAACTCTGAACGCTGACGCAATCGTGAACGCCGCAAATTCCGCCCTGCTCGGCTGCTTTGCTCCGCTCCACGCGTGCATCGACAACTGCATCCACACTTTCGCAGGAGTTCAGCTTAGGCTTGAATGCAACGAGATTATGCAAAAACAGGGCGCGCCTGAAAAAACCGGAAGCGCGAAAATCACTCACGCATTCAATCTGCCTTCAAAATACGTTCTGCACACAGTCGGTCCGATAATCCGCACCACAGTAACCGAACGCGATAAAATCCAGCTCGCCTCGTGCTACACAAGCTGCCTGAACCTTGCCGCGCAAAAAGGACTTGAAAGCGTTGCGTTCTGCTGCATTTCCACAGGCGTTTTCAGATTTCCGCAAAGACTCGCCGCCCAAACCGCCGTAAAAACCGTAAAAGGCTGGCTCGACGAAAACAAAAATGCAAGCGTAAAAAAGGTGATTTTCAACGTCTTCGGAAGCAAGGACTTGGAGATTTACAGGGAGATTTTGGGAAAAAAGCCAGAACTGGCATAAGGCAAAAGCTTAGGCTAGTCTGGCTGTATTTTTTATGAGTTATAGATTTGAATATCCCATCAGGTATTCATCTATCTCCCTTGCGCATTCTCTTCCTTCTGCGATTGCCCAGACAACGAGCGACTGGCCTCTGTGCATGTCGCCTGCGGTAAAGACTTTGTCTGTTCCCGTGAAGTATGAGTCTGCGCCGGAAGTTGCGACCGTGTTCCTTGGGGAAAGGGGAACACCGAATGCGTTTGCGGTGTAGTCTTCGCAACCGAGGAATCCCGCGGCAATCAGAATCAGGTCGGCCGGAAGCTCTTTTTCGCTTCCTTCGATTTCGCAGAGAGTACGTTTTCCGTCCACATTCTTGAATTCAACCTGAACTGTTTTTATTCCGCAGACTTTTCCGTCTTTCTGATAGACTTCCTTGATTGTCGTTTTGTAGACGCGCGGATCATGCCCGAACTTTTCAATTGATTCCTGTGCGCCGTAGTCTGTCTTGAGGACTTTGGGCCACTGCGGCCACGGATTGTTTGGCTGACGTTCCGTAGGAGGGCAAGGCATCATTTCAAGCTGGGTTACGCTTGCCGCCCCGAGCCTTATGCTTGAGCCTGTGCAGTCGTTTCCCGTGTCGCCTCCGCCAAGAATCACCACGTGCTTTCCCTTTGGATCAAAGAAATTCTTGTCCGAAAAGTCTGAGTCCAAAAGGCTTTTTGTAACGCTCTTGAGCCAGTCCACAGCGAACATTATTCCCTGCGCCTCGCTTCCCTGTGCAGACAGAGGACGTGGTTTTTTCGCTCCGCAGCACAGGGCGACCGCATCGTATTCGGAAAGAAGCTGCTTGGCATCCACGTTGCGTCCGACATCGGCGTTTGTTATGAACGTGACTCCTTCGGCTTTCATAAGATTGACCCTGCGCTCCACGATTTTTTTGTCCAGCTTCATGTTCGGAATGCCGTACATCAGAAGTCCGCCGATTCTGTCATCCTTCTCGTAGACGGTCACATTGTGCCCGCGGCGGTTCAGCAAGTCGGCGACAGCAAGTCCTGCAGGACCTGAGCCGATTACCGCGATTTTTTTGTCGCTTCTGACTTTCGGAATCTGCGGTTTCATGTAGCCTGACTCGAACGCCTTCTCGATTATGTAAAGCTCGTTGTCGTGGATTGTCACAGCTTCCTTTATGTCTCCGCCGTTTCCGCAGTTGCAGGCTTTCTCGCACAGCGCGGGGCAGACTCTTCCTGTGAATTCCGGGAAGCTTGAAGTTTTCAGAAGCCGCCAGGCCGCCATGTCGTACTGGCCTTTGTAAAGCGCGTCGTTCCATTCAGGAATAAAATTGTGGAGCGGACATCCCGTCACCATTCCCGCAAGCCTGATTGCGCTCTGGCACATCGGAACTCCGCAGTTCATGCATCTTGCCGCCTGCTCACGCCGTTCCCTGTCGTCAAGATGATTGTGGAATTCCTTGAAATTCTTTATGCGTGAAGATGGCTCAATCCAGGAATCTTCAACGCGCTTGTATATCATAAATCCGTCGTTCTTACCCATAATGTACCCCTGACTTTTTCCTATGCAGTGAGCTTTTTAAAAGCTTCAAGGACTGCTTCATCGTGATTCAAACCGCGCTCTTCGCCCTTTGCGATTTCCGTCATCATCTTCTGATAATCATTAGGAACTATTTTCTTGAAGTGCCTGATGTAGTTATCGAAGTCCTTGAGAATTTTCTTTGCAAGCTCTGAGCCTGTCTCCTTTGCATGACGCTGAATCAAATCCTTTACGAGCTCAATGTCGTGGCTGTCTGAAACTTCTGTCATGGAAACAAGCTGCTTGTTCAGACGCAGATACAAATCGTGGTTCATGTCCAGAACGTAAGCTGTTCCGCCTGACATTCCCGCGCAGAGGTTCTTTCCTGTTCCGCCCAGGATTACGGCAGTTCCGCCGGTCATGTATTCAAGTCCGTGGTCGCCGCAGCCTTCAACAACCGCAACCGCCCCGGAATTTCTTACGCAGAAACGTTCGCCGGCGATTCCGTTTATGAACGCGCTTCCGCTTGTCGCTCCGTACAAGGCTACGTTTCCGATGATGATGTTCTCTTCGGCTCTGTATCCTGCTTTTACTGAAGGGTGGACTACGATTTTTCCGCCGCTCAGGCCTTTTCCGAGGTAGTCGTTCGCGTCTCCTGTAAGGTTCAGTGTAAGTCCTTTTGGAATGAATGCGCCGAATGACTGTCCGCCGCCGCCCGTGCAGTTCACAACGTAGCTGTCCTCTTCAAGCGATGAGCCGAAAGTTTTCTGGATTTCCGAGCCGAGGATTGTTCCCACGGTTCTGTCCGTCGAGGAAACTGAAAGCTCAAAAACACCTTTCTTCGCTTTCTTTGACTTTTCAAATGCCTTCAGGAGCTTTGACTCGTCTACGGTTTTTTCAAGCTGGAAGTCGAAAATATCCGCCGGCTCAAAATGTGTCTTCGCGTCTTCCGGAGTTTTCCAGCCGATGATTCTGCTCATGTCCACAAGGTTTGCCCTTGGGAACGCGCTTTTTTCTTTGAGGGCAAGAAGCTCCGTGTGTCCGCACATTTCGTCAATGCTGTGGAAGCCGAATTTCGCCATGATTTCGCGCAGTTCCTGTGCAATGAATTTCATGAAATTCTCAACGTATTCAGGTTTTCCGGTAAAGCGTTTTCTAAGCTCGCTGTTCTGGGTCGCAACACCGAACGGACAGGTGTCAAGGTTGCACACGCGCATCATCGCGCAGCCCATTGTGATAAGAGGAGCTGTGGCAAAACCGAATTCCTCCGCGCCCAAAAGACAGGCAATCGCGACATCGCGGCCGCTCATAAGCTTTCCGTCCGTCTCAATCACAACGCGCGAGCGGAGTCCGTTCTGAATCAGCGTCTGGTGGGTTTCCGCAAGCCCTAATTCCCACGGAAGCCCCGCATGGTGGATTGAAGAGATTGGAGCGGCACCTGTTCCGCCGTCGTGTCCGGAAATCAGAATCACCTGCGCGCCGGCCTTCGCAACGCCAGCCGCAATCGTTCCGACACCAGCCTCGGAGACAAGCTTGACTGAAATGCGGGCGGCACGGTTCGCGTTCTTCAAGTCGTAAATCAGCTGCGCCAAATCTTCTATTGAATAAATGTCGTGGTGCGGCGGCGGCGAAATCAAAGATACACCCGGAGTCGCGTAACGTGTCTGCGCAATCCAAGGATATACTTTTTTTCCAGGAAGATGTCCGCCTTCTCCTGGTTTTGCTCCCTGCGCCATTTTAATCTGAATTTCCTTTGCGCTCAGCAAATATTCTTCCGTAACGCCGAAACGTCCGGACGCGACCTGCTTGATTGCGGAATTCGCCTCTGTTCCAAGGCGCTCCGGTTTTTCGCCGCCCTCGCCGGAATTTGATTTTCCGTGCAGGTGGTTCATCGCCAGAGCCATGCAGCGGTGCGCTTCCTCGGAAATCGAGCCGTAGCTCATAGCGCCTGTCTTGAACCGCTTTACAATTTCAGAAACCGGCTCAACTTCGTCTATGCTGATTTCTTTTCCTTCCGGGAAACTGAACTTGAGCATTGCGCGCAAAGTGTGGGGATGCGCGTTGTCGTCAACCAGAGCCGTGTATTCCTTGAATCTTTCGTAGCTTCCTGTCCTGGTTGATTCCTGCAGGGCGATAATTGTTTCAGGCGAATAAAGGTGATCCTCGCAGGTCGGACCGCGGCGCAGCTTGTGGTTTCCCACAGAATCAAGATGCGTATTAACTGTCAATCCGAGCGGATCAAATGCCTTGTTGTGATGGAAGTTCACATCCTCATCAATTTCCTTAAGGCCGATTCCGCCGACGCGGCTCACTGTGTTTGTAAAATATTCGTCGATTACATCCTTGCTGATTCCGATTGCCTCGAAAATCTGCGCGGACTGATAGGACTGAATCGTTGAGATTCCCATCTTTGCGGCGATTTTTACAATTCCGTTTATGATTCCCTTGTTGTAGTCGTCGATTGCGGTGTGGTAATCCTTGTCCAAAAGCTTCTGGTCAATGAGCTCGGCGATGCATTCGTGCGCAAGATAAGGGTTCACCGCACGCGCTCCATAACCCAGACACATCGCGGCCTGATGGACGTTTCTGACTTCCGCCGACTCAAGAATAATTGAAATTGCGGTTCTCTTTTTTGTGCGGATCAAATACTGCTCAACTCCGCTGACTGCAAGAAGGCTTGGAACGGCGACGTGGTTTTCGTCAACTCCGCGGTCGCTCAAAATGATTATGTTGCTTCCGTTGTGATATTCACGCTCGATTGCGACAAAAATATTGTCCAGCGCCTCTTTAAGTGAAGTGTTCTTATAATACAAAAGGGAAACAACCGCAGTTTTCAGTCCGGGGCGGTTCAGGTTCTTGAGCTTTAGCATATCGACGCCGGTCAGAATCGGATTGTTTATCTCAAGAACCGTGCAGTTCGCGCTTTTCGGCTCAAGGAGATTTCCGTCTGTTCCGACGTAGACTGTCGTGTCGGTGACAACCTTTTCACGCAGAGAGTCAATCGGCGGATTTGTAACCTGGGCGAACAGCTGCTTGAAGTAGTTGTAAAGCGGCGGATGCTTGTCGCTCATGACTGCAAGCGGCGTGTCTATTCCCATCGCTCCGGTCGGTTCAACTCCGTTCTGCGCCATAGGAAGAATCATCTCGTTCACATCTTCGTAGTTCCAGCCGAACGCACGGTACATTATGTCGCGCTCTTCCTGCGTGTAGACCGGAATTTTCTTGTTCGGAATCACAAGATCCTTCAGCTTCAGAAGGTTCATGTTCAGCCATTCGCCGTAAGGATAAAGGTTTATGTACTGTTTTTTCGCCTCCTCGTCGGAAATAAGACGCTTCTGGACTGTGTCAACAAGAAGAATTTTTCCGGGCTGAAGACGTGATTTTTTAACGATGTTTTCTTCCGGAATGTCAAGAACTCCGACTTCCGAAGAAAGAATGAGCATATTGTCTTTTGTGATGTAATAGCGGCTCGGGCGGAGTCCGTTTCTGTCAAGAGTTGCCCCGACAAAATCTCCGTCGCTGAAAAGAATCGCGGCTGGTCCGTCCCAAGGCTCCATCATTGTTGCCCAGTAATGGTAGAAGTCGCGCTTCTGCTGGCTCATCGTCCCGTCGTTTTTCCAAGGCTCAGGAATGCAGACCATCACCGCAAGCGGAAGCGGCATTCCGTTCATCACAAGGAATTCCAGAGTGTTGTCCAGCATTGCCGAGTCAGAGCCTGTCGCGTCCACAGCCGGAAGAATTTCACGCAGCTCCTCGTCCTTGAAAACCGGGGAATCAAGAGTCTCTTCTCTTGCCAGCATTCGGTCAACGTTTCCGCGGATTGTGTTGATTTCTCCGTTGTGCGCAATGAATCTGTTCGGATGCGCCCTCTGCCAGCTCGGCTGCGTGTTCGTGCTGAATCTTGAGTGGACAAGCGCAAGGGATGAAGTGTAGTCCTCGGACTGAAGGTCTTTGTAGAAAGTCCTGAGCTGCTGAACAAGGAACATTCCCTTGTATACGATTGTGCGGCTTGAAAGCGAAGCAATATAAGTGTTCAGGTGTGAATGCTCAAACTGACGGCGAAGAATGTAAAGCTTGCGGTCAAAGTCAAGTCCACGGCTGATATTTTCCGGACGCTCGATAAAGCACTGCATTATGCAAGGCATGCAGTCTTTTGCGCGCTGCCCAAGAACATCAGGATTCACAGGAACTTTTCTCCAGCCGAGAAATTTGAGGTTCTCCTTTTTTGCAAGGACTTCAAGCATTTTCATCGCCTGCGAGCGGATATATTTGTCCTGCGGAAAGAAGAACATTCCGACTCCGTAGTCGCGCGCTTCTTTCAGCCCGATTCCTTCCTGCTTTGCCGCCTGCTTGAAAAACCGATGCGAAATCTGAACAAGAATTCCGACTCCGTCGCCGGTCTCTCCGGTCGCATCTTTTCCCGCGCGGTGCTCCAGCTTTTCAACTATGCAAAGCGCGTTGTCCACGATTTTGTGAGTCGCCGTACCGTCAATGTTTACGACCGCTCCGATTCCGCAAGCGTCATGCTCAAATGACGGATCATACAAAGTTCTGTTTTTTTCAGTCATAGTAACCCCTTGCATAAAAAAAAGGCGCTTTGCAAAAAACAGACAATTAGCCTGTATTTTACAAAACGCCTTCGTTTCGTTCTTTAGACTATATAAAAAATCGAATAAATTATCAAGAGATTAGAAAGAAAAAATTGCTGAAAATATCAGGGTTGTCCTATAAGTTTAAAAACCGCACAAGAAACACTCCCGATGTTATTGCTGCGGATTTTAGTTTGAAACTGCATCGAAAGTGTTTTCTTTGTTTTTTCCTTCTATATTAATGAATATTCCGTTTGGCAGGCAGGCGGCCCATTGTCCATTTGCGCTTATTTCTCCGCTTTGAATGCAGTTTTTATTTTTGCAAGGTGAATCTAAAAATTTCGCTTTTCCGCTTTCAACCTGAATTGAACTTTCTCCAAGAAGTCCTTTGAATTTATAAATTCCATCTTTTGCAAGGCTGTAAACAAATTTTTCTTTTGGAGTCTGCACAAAAAGTTCCGCCATCTTTTCATTTTTTTTTCTGAACAAATTGAAAAATGAAAGAAAAATCACAATTAAAAAAATCAGAATAAACACAATGTCGAATGGTTTTAAGCGCAAATTCATATAGATTTTTTTATAAATCTTTGGCAGTTCTGTATATTTCATTAGGCATATATCTTTATTCCCGTATTTCTTTTGTTATAACTTTTTTCTTTCATTAAAGCAAATATAACATATATCGAATGAAAAATATAGTTTAGTTTTTTCATCTGGCAAACCGCAATTTTTTTTAATCTGAAATTTCTGCGGAAATTTGCCGAAATATTTAAAATATGGCTAAGAAAAATTCTTTGAAATTTATTTTTGATTCTCCGGTTGTTCTTGTTTTTTCTGTTGTTTCGGCGGTGATTTTTATTTCTGACTTGATTTTAAAGCTCAATCTTTCTGAGAAAATTTTTGAATGTCCTGGAGCAAAATCTGTTCCTGCATTTGATTTTAAATCAGCGTTGAGTTATGTAAAGCTTGTCATTTATCCGTTCGGCGGAGAAAATTCAACTTCTTTCTTTTTGAACATTGGATTCATTCTTTTGCTCGGTCCTGTTTTGGAAGAACGTTACGGTTCTATTATGCTTGCCCTTATGATTTTTATAACTTCCCTTGTTGGCGGAGTCTTGACAGCTTGTGTTTCAACGTTTGGAATTTCTGGATGCGGTGGAATTGTTTTTATGATGATAATTCTTTCGGTGCTTTCTGTTTTTATAAAAAAGCAGCTTCCAGTTTCGTGGATTTTTATTTTTACCCTTTATCTTGCGTTCTCTCTTTTCAGCGGAAAAAAGATTTCAGGATTTATGCCTTTTATGCAAAATAATGTTCCTGTTTTTATTCAGCTTGCGTCTGGAATCTGCGGAAGTCTTTTTGGATTTTTTGTCTGCCCAAAGAAGCGTTCTTCCCAAATCCAGAAAAAGCAGCAGGAAAAAACAATTGAAAATGAGCCGGAAAATTCTTCTGGCAGCGATGAAACTATAGTCGGAAATATCAGTTTGTAGCAAATTTTCTTTTAACCTCTTTTTAACTTTTTGTGCTATGGGTTTGTCTTTTCTAAACGCAATAATTGATATATAATTCAGTTTATGGAATGCAAGGTAAAAAGATTTGGAATTCTTACAAGTGGCGGAGATGCGCCTGGACTTAATGCTGCGATAAGGGCTTTGTGCCGTGCCGCAAAAAATCAGTATAATATGGAAGCTGTGGGAATTTTCAACGGCTACCGCGGACTTATAAACGGCGACATGAAGGTTCTTTCAGAAAATGAGCTTTCTGGTCTTATAGCTCAAGGCGGAACAATTCTTGGAACTTCAAGAGAAAAGCCTTTTAAAAATCCAGTTGTAAATGAAGCGACCGGTCTTTTGCCTGTTGAAGCCATAAAAGAAAACTACAAAAAATGGAATCTTGACGCTCTTGTTTGTATCGGCGGAAACGGAACAAATACAACTGCAAGCCTTTTGTTTCAGTCTGGCTTGAATGTAATTGGACTTCCAAAAACAATTGACAACGATATTGAAGGCTCTGACGTAACATTCGGATTTTATACAGCATTGGATGTTGCAACTGATGCTATTGATAGAATTCACACTACAGCCTGTAGCCACGGCAGAGTTATGATTGTTGAAATCATGGGGCACAAAGCCGGCTGGCTTGGACTTTATTCAGGAATCGCAGGCGGCGGAGATGCTATTTTGATTCCGGAAATTCCTTACGACATAAATAGCGTTGCAAAAAAAATAAAGGAACGCAAATCTTCTGGAAAGAATTTTTCAATTGTTGTTGTTGCGGAAGGCGCAAAGTCAAAAGAAGAATCTTTGCTTGACAAAAAATCTTTTAAAAAGGCACGGGCGGCAATGCAATGTACCATAGGCGCAAGAGTTGCAAAGGAGCTTGAAGAAGCAACTGGATTTGAATGCCGTGCAACTGTTGTTGGCTACTTGCAGCGCGGAGGCACACCTTCTCCTTATGACCGTCTTCTTTCTACACAGATTGGAGCTGCAGCCGCTGATTTTCTTGCTCAGGAAAAATTCGGAAATCTTGTTGCGGTTCAGAATGGAAAAATAAAGCCAGTTCCACTTGACTACGTTGCTGGAAAAGTAAAAAATATTCCGCTTGATCATCCTATGATAAAAACTGCCAGAGACTTGGGTATTTGCCTTGGAGACTGATTTTAAATGCCGGTTCTGCGCTGAATGCCTTGGGTTTGGCTGCGTTGGAGAACTTCCTGGAATGGGCGGCGTAAATGCGAATAAAAATTTCATCTTGAACTGCGCCGCTTGGAAAAAATTAGATTTCGGTCCGTTTGACTTTGGCAAAAAAGAAATCCGGCTTGCACCCATGACTGGCGCTGTTGAAAATGTGGGCTACTTTGACGAAAAGCAATTTTACTTTGATTTGATAAACGAATGCTCAAAGTTTGGAATAAAACTTAGCATTGGAGATGGCGTTCCTGACACAAAGTTAAAATGGGGAATTGAAGCTGTTCAGACAGCTGGAAAAAAAGCGGCGGTTTTTATAAAGCCTTACAGCAACAAAAAAATTCTTGAGCGTTTTGAGTGGGCGCAAAGTATTTCTGAATATTGCGGAATCGATATTGACGCATACAACATTGTAACAATGCGGAACAAAGCTCAACTTGAGAAAAAAGACCCGTCTTTGCTTATTGAACTGAAAAATTATTTTTCTAAAAAAGGAATTCCGTTTGTAATAAAAGGAATTTTTACAGACGAAGATTTGGAGCTTGTTAAAGAAGTGAAGCCGGATGTTGCTTTTGTTTCAAATCACGGTGGACGCATTAAAACACGTGAAGGCAGTTCCGCAGAATTCCTTTCTGAAAACTTTAAAATGCTAAAGTCAAATTGCGATGAGCTTTGGGTTGACGGTGGAATCCGTTTATGGAATGATGTGTACAAGGGGCAAAGCTATGGAGCTTCTGAAGTTCTTGTTGGTCGACCTTTTGCTTCTGCGCTTTGCAAAAAAAATTCTTTTGATAATATTTTAAAAAATTGAGGTAATAAAAATGAAAAACGAAAATAATTCCATGAACTACAAGATTGCCATGGCAGGAGCATTTTCTGCGCTTAGCATTATTTTAAGTTTTACGCCGCTTGGCTACATTCAACTTGGAAGCGCGATTCAAATAACTTTAATGCACATTCCTGTAATTCTTGCGACTCTTTTGGCTGGGCTTATTCCGGGGCTTGCAACTGGATTCGTCTTTGGCGTTTCTAGCCTTGTAAAAAATCTTATGCTTGGAGCCGCGGCAAGTCCGTTTTTTATGAATCCGCTTGTTTCTGTTTTGCCTCGCCTTATTTTTCCAGTTGCTGTCTGGGGAATTTTTACTTTGCTCAATTTTATTCCGCACATGCCCAAAATTATAAGTGTTGCTTTTTCCGCCGCTCTTGGAACTTTTATTCATACTGTTCTTGTTATGGGCGCGATTTTTATTTTCTATGGAAACATTTTTCTCCCTATGGTTCTTGGAGCAATTGAAAAAATCGGAATCAGCACAGAAAATATTTCCGGATTCAAGGCGTTTGCGGCGATTATTGCAACAACGATGATTACAAACGGATTTTTTGAAGTTATTTGCGCAGTTGTCCTTTCATGCGCTGTTCTTGGAAGTGTTTATGCTGTCGGCTCCAGAAAGTCAAAGATTTCAAAATTTGAAGAATAGTTTTTCAACCTTAAAACAGAATTGAATTTTTATTTTCTTATGGATATATTTTTGCTATGAAAAACACTCAAAGAAATGAACTTGCAGTTTGCGGTTTTGCAGCTGTAAAAACATTGGAAAAAATCAACAGCCAGAAAATCCGCCGCTTATATTTTATGGAAGAAAAAGCTCCTTTGTTTGGCGGACTTTGCAAGAAAATGGCTGCTTCAAAACGTCCTTACAATAAAGTCGCAGATTCTGTTGAGCTTGAAAAGCTTTGCGGAAGTGTTCACCATCAGGGCGTTGTTGCGATGATTGACACTCCTGTAATTCTTCCGCTTAATACAGAGATTACAGCGCGCTGGGTTGAACAAAAAGAAGATGCTGTGATTCTTGACCGTGTTGGAAATGCAAATAATCTTGGCGCAATTGTAAGAAGTGCGGCGTTTTTCGGCATAAAAAATATTGTAATTCCATTGGACGAATCCCAGTCTTCAATCACAACCAGCAGCTACCGGGTTGCAGAAGGCGGAATGGAATTTGTAAACATTTATTCTGTAAGGTCAATTCCGTTTTTGCTCAAAGACATGAAAGGAAAAATGGCTCGTTTTGGAACTTCACTAAAGGCGCAGAAAAAAGTTTCAGAAATGAAATTGCTTTGTCAGGAAAAACCTGCTTTGGTTGTGCTTGGAAACGAAGAAAAAGGAATCAGTGAAGAAGTTGCCCGGAACTGCGATTCACTTGTAATAATTCCTTTTGCCGGAATGGGAGAAGCCGGTCCTAAAGTTGACAGTTTGAATGTTGCGCAGGCGGCTTCTGTAATAATGTATGAGCTTAAAAAATAAAATGAAAAGGTATTTGTTTTTAATTTCTCTTCTTTTTCAGCTGCTTTCCGCGGAACTTTTTGCACAAACAGAAAAATCTCCGTTTAAACTAAATCCTGTTGCGGACGGAATTATTCTTGGAGCCGGAATTGCTTTTACAACTTCTGCGGTTATTGCTGAAAAAACTCTGGACTTTCCTGAGTATACAGAACGAAGCTATGATTTGGATTCAGTAAATTTCATAGACAGAAAACTTTCCCAAAAATACAACCGTACTCTCGACAACCTTGGAACTGCAACTTGCACCGTGAGCCTTGCTCTTCCGTTTGCAGTTTATGGTGCTGGATTTTTTAATGATTTTCTTTCCACGGAAGATATTCTTACGCTGACTACGATGTATGTTGAAGCTTATCTTTTTGATTATGGCGCGAAAAATTTTTTGAAGATGGGAATAAGAAGAGTCCGCCCTTATATGTATTATGATGGCTACCCGAAAGACAAACTTGACGACTATGACTTTGAGTTTTCAAGTCCAAGCGGACACACAACGGATTCTTTTTTGGGCGCAGGATTTCTTTCGTATACATTTTGCCGTTATTTTCCTGAATCAAAATGGAAAATTCCTGTAATTGCGGCATCTTACTCAGTTGCTATTGGAACGGCGGGGCTAAGAATTGCAAGCGGAAACCACTTTCTTACTGACACAATTTTTGGCGCGGCTTTGGGCACTGTCTGCGGAATTGGAGTTCCGCTTGTGCATGAGTTTATAGCTTTGCATTCAGAAAAAAAAGAAACAGCATTCAAAAAAGGAAGCGTGCATTTTTCTGTAACGCCGGTTTCCGTAAATTGGAAAATCGCCCTTTAGTTTCAATAATTTTCTTTTATCACAACAGACCATTCTTTGCCTTTGTAGGAATTGTAGCCGGGCGTTTTTGAATATCCAAAAACTTCAAGCGCTCTGCTGGTTTTGTTTGTATAGAATCCCATTTTTTGTCCTTGCGAAATATGCTCAAATGCTTCCCAGTCTGTAAGCCGCCGTTTTAAAATTTCATCCTTGTTTTTTGAAGCTATTACAAGTCCGTCACTATTTATTATGAATATTTCGCCTGAATGGGAAACTTTCGCGCTTGAAATTATGTTCAGTATGAATTTCCAGTTGAACCTTGTTGAAATTATTCCGACAATTGTTCCGTCTTGGGCGCGCACAGGACAACTGTACGAAACTGTCCAGTCTTTTACCGATTCAGAGTAATACATATCTGAATAAGTTGTGCTTTGTGATTCAGATGTTTCCTTGAACCATTTTGTGTTCTGCATTGAACGTCCGCGTAAATTTTTATTTACACCTACGCATACAACAATTCCGCTTGTGTCCGTAAGAAGAATATCATGGTAAACTTCATAAATTCTTACAAGACTTTCTATTGTGTGTTCTGCTGAAATTCTTTTTTCTTCAGTGGGGTTTGCAAGGCAGTCGATTATTTTTCCGAATGTTGCCCAGGCTTGAACATCGCAGTAACGCTCAAAAAGGTTCCGGTCGACTTTGTCGATTGTGTCGAACGCCATTTCCGCAGTTCTTATTCCAATCAACTTGTGCATTTTTATTTCAATCTGGTCAACGACTTTTTGGCATGTCTGATTTTGCGTGTCGTTTTTTTCGGATATGTTTTTAATTTCGTTTGCAATTACGCGGAATCCTTTTCCGACTGTTCCGGCTCTTGCCGCTTCAATTGAAGAGTTAAACGAAAGAATTCTTATGTTTTGCGACTCGTTGTATATTTCATTGAGCGAGCTGTGCAATGATTCGTAGTCTTGAATAAGCCCGTCAAAAACTGTGCTTAGCTTTTCTGATTTTGTGTCTTCCATTTTGTTCCGCCTATATCTGCTGAAAAAAAAACGGGACTGCGCACCAAGTAAAGTACACAGCCCCATTGCTATTGCTTTCTATTATAATGAAAATAGAATAACTTTCAATAGTCAAGTTGATGTAATGACAGAGAGTCAATCGTGGAAATTGCAATTTTTAATATACAAATCCGTGTGGCAAAAGAAACTGCATTATTGAAAATTTAGTGGGTCTGGTTTATACTCATCTCTATGTCGGAAAAAAATGCAAAGAAAAAGAGAACGGGAATCGGGCTTGCACTTTGGCTTTTGGCTGCTCTGCTCATTCTTATAATTTTCCTTATAAATCAAGACAAAATTGCAAGCAACTTAAAGGCGACTGGTTTTTTCAGTAAGACAGGCTTAAAGACTCCTGAATTTGTAGAAAAGGCGGAAGTGAAAAGCTCTTCTGTTGCTGACAAAAATGAAGTTGCTCCTATTGAAACTATTGAAATTGACTTGAACGGCGTTGGCTCTCATGTTGAAGAGAAAAATATTCAGTCAGAAGTTCAGGAAAATATATACGAAAACATAAAGGCGCAGAATGACGCTGCAAAAAAACAGCAGGAAGCCGCAGTTGAAGAAAAAATAAATTCCAAAACAGAAAAGAAAGAATCCGCGCAAAAACCAGAAGAAAAAGAAACTACAGTAAGAAAAGAGGTTTCTGTAAAAACCGCGCCCAAAACTTCCAGCATGAAGCTCAAACTTTATTTTATGACAATAAACAGCGACGGTTCAGTTTCAAGAAAAGAAATTATCCGCGAAATGAAAAAATCCGACAGTCCGCTTATGGACGCGGTAAACGCTTTGATAAAAGGACCTGTTGCTTCCGAAGAAAATTCCGGTTGCCGTTCGCTCGTTTCTGAAAACACAAGACTTATCGGTGCTTCTGTAAAAAACGGAACTGCCACCTTGAATTTTAGCGGAGACTTTGAATTCAACAAGTACGGAATTGAAGGGTTGCGCGGACAGCTTCAGCAGATTGTATTTACTGCGACCGCATTCCCTACTGTTGAAAATGTTCAGTTTTTGGTGGACGGCGAAAAGAAAGAATATCTTGGCAGCGAAGGCGTTTGGATTGGCACTCCGCTGAACCGCAACAGTTTTTAGTTCTAGTGGGAAACTTTGTAGCTTTCAAGAATTTTTGTAAAGTAGCTTCTGTTTTTCTGATAAACGCTGTCGAATATTGTAAGCGTAAGAAGTGAAATTGTTCCGTTGCCTTTATTCTGCGTTATAATTTTAAAGTCGCGGGTTACGTTTTCTGATTCAGGCTGATAGAAAATATTCATCACAGAAATTTTATTTTCATTTATTGTAATTTTTCTTTGCGGTGCAATTGAATATGACAAGTCTGTGCTTTGGCAAAGGCGGCGCAAAAGAGTATCCATTGCATGATTTTTTTGCTCTTCTGGGACTGACATTGTTGTCATTGAAAGAATTGCAAAATCCTCAAGAAGCCACAAGTTTTCCATTGACTGCTTCCACATTGTGTCCAATATGATTTTCTGACCGCCGAACTCTGCTTCGGTTTCTTGCGATTTTGTTTTTTTGAAAATTCGTTTTTTGTCTTTTGGAAGTCCTTCAATTCCCTTAAAAACAGAAAAACTTTCGTCAGTTGAAGACACAAGATGCCCGGCAGTTTCCATTGAAAAAATGCTTTGTCCGTCAGATGCCTTTATTTCTTCGATGTTGAAAATCGGAACATAAGGATTGAACAGGATATTTACGTTTCCGCCGAACTGATGAAAATCCTGCTGGCTGTTGATTTTTTTACATGAGTCAAGATTTTCTTTTTGCCTGCGCGAAGTGAATTCGTAAAACAAGTCGTGCAGGTAGTTTATGATTTCTGTGTCTTGCTCGGAAACCGCTCCTTGAATTTTTTCACCTGTAAATTCCATTCCGGCTTTTGATTCAGGATTTACAGAAACATAGATTGTTATGTCCCTTTCAGGCGTGCTGTTTTTTTCATCGGCAGGAGAATAAAAACGTGCGGCATAAGTGCTTTCATTGTAAAAAAGAAATCCGACAATAGATTCATTTTTAAAGCTTCTGTCTCTATAGTAAACGTATTCCCCGGAAAAGTCAGGAATGTACTGCTTTGTTCCCGGAAGAGAAAATGCAGAGAAAGACGCAATAAAAGTAAATGCCAAAGTCAGAATTGTTTTTTTCAATGTTTTTTCCTTATCTATGTCAGTTTTTATGAGTTCAGCTTGTTGAATTCAGTTTTTACAATTTCGCTGGCTTTTGCGGCGGCGTTTTCAAGCGGAACAAGTTCTGCCTGCTCGCTTGAGCGCATTTTTATTTCTACATTTGGAAGATTTTTGTCTCCAACTGTAATTCTTACCGGGAATCCGATTAAATCCATGTCGTTGAATTTTACGCCAGGACGTTCGTCACGGTCGTCAAGCAAAACTTCGACACCAGCTTTTAAAAGCTCGTCATAAATTTTGTCCGCCGCTTCTTTCATTGCTCCGCTGTATTTTATTGGAACAATAGCAACTTGATAAGGCGCAGTTGACATCGGCCAGATAATTCCGCGGTCGTCATGGAAAGCCTCGATAATTGAAGCAAGAACACGGTCAACTCCAATTCCATAGCAGCCCATGGTTGGAACAGCGGACTTTCCGTTTTTGTCAAGGTAAGTTACGTTCATCGACTCTGTGTATTTTTTTCCAAGCTTGAAAATGTGTCCAAGCTCATTTCCTTTTGTTGTGTAGAATGGTTTTCCGCAGACAGGGCAGATGTCTCCTGCTTTTGCTGTTCTAAGATCGGCTGTTTTCCATGCTGAAAAATCTCTTCCGTATTCAACGTGAACAAAATGCGTGTCGGCTTTGTTTGCTCCTACAAGGAAGTCGTGCATATCAAGCACGGAATTGTCTGCGATTACAGGCACGTTTGAAAGATTTATTGGTCCTGCGAATCCGACTGGTGCGCCTGTGATTTTTGTGTCTTCTTCCGCAGTTGCAAGCTCAACTTCTGACGCTTTTAGGAATCCTGCAAGCTTTGCTTCGTTTATGTCAAGGTCGCCTCTTATGCAGACAGCAACAAAGACTTCTGGATAGAATTTTATGTTTCCTTCTGTAACTGTCTTTAAGTTCTTGCAGCAGTCAACTTCGCTAAGGTCAAGGCATACATTTGTGGCTTTGTAAATCAAAGTCTTTAAAAGCTGATGCTTTGAGCATTTTAAATATTTTTCCAAGTCATCGATTGTTCCAACGTTTGGAGTACTGATTGGCTCATAGCTTTTTTCTGTTGCCTTTACAGGATTTCCGTCTATATCAACTGGAATGTCTTTTGCGCATGAGGCTTTTTCAACATTCGCCGCATATCCGCATTTGCACAAAATAAGCGTGTCGTCTCCGATTTCACTTTCAACCATGAATTCTTCAGAGCCGCTTCCGCCCATTGCGCCGGTGTCAGCTTTTACAGTTATTACATCCAGTCCAAGCCTTTTGAAAATTCTAAGGTATGCTTTTGCGTAAGCCTGATATGACTGGTCAAGGGATTCATCATCAGCATTGAGAGTATAGCCGTCCATCATATTGAATTCACGGCCGCGCATAACTCCGTATCTAGGACGGATTTCATCTCTGTATTTTGTGTTTATCTGATAGCAGTTGATTGGAAGCTGCTTGTAGCTTGTGAGTCCCTGACGCATAATTGCTGTGTATGCTTCTTCAGCCGTCGGGCTTACAACCATGTCCTGCTGCTGGCGGTTCTGCGCTTTGAGCATTTGTGGTCCCATAGTTTCCCATCTTCCGCTTTCTTTCCAAATGTCTCCGGGAACAATTACAGTCGGCTTAAATTCCATTGCGCCCGAAGCTTCAATTTCTTCCTTGATGATTTTTTCAAGTTTTCTGTATGCTCTTAAACCGAGCGGCATATATGTGTAAAGTCCGTTTCCGAGTTTTCTGATTAAGTCGGCGCGCATCATAAGCTGATGGCTGGAAATAATTGCTTCTGACGGAGAATCGCGAAGTGTCCTGAATGGAATTTGTGAAGTTTTCATAATCGGATATTTTAATGAAATTCAAGCCTATGTTCAATATTTTGTCTTCTATAAAATGCGCGCCGTTTTGCTAAAGTCGTTTTCTAAAATTCCGATAATCGAAAGTAGCAGTCTTGTTTTTGCAAAGCAGAAGCAAAGCTGTGGGAGGAAAAAATGGCGTATGGAAGCAATCCTTATGGCGGGTTCAGCGCTTACCGTGAAATCGGAGTAAAAACTGCCAGCCAAGGAAAACTTGTTGTAATGCTTTACGACGGTGCTGTTTCAAATTTGGAAAAAGCGATAGCCCTGATTTCTGAAGACGAAAAAATTGCACCAGGCAGCATTGAAAATTTTGGAAACTATCTGCAAAAAGTTATGGACATAATCACGGAACTTGAAGTGAGCCTTAATATGGAGCAGGGCGGTGAAATTGCAAAAAATCTTATGTCGCTTTACGTTTTTTTTAACAAGCAAATCTTGGATTGCACAATAAGCCATGACAAGAAAAAACTTTCGTTTGTGCGTGATATGCTTTCCCAGCTTCAGGATTCCTGGATTTCGGCTTCAAACAGCACTGCAAATGCCCAGACAAAAATTCCGGGAAGTGCGCCATCGCTAAACATAACAGGATAGCTTTAACAGTAAGTTTGCCTTTAATTTGCTGACTTATTTTTTGATGCGGAGAAATTTTATGGAACAAAAAATTAGTAAAGAAGAACTTGACGAGCGTGTTGCGATTCTAAAAAAATTCAGAATGCTTCTTGAGCAGCAGAGGAAAAAGTTTCAGGAATATTTAAAGGTTCTGGAATCTCAGGAAAATAAAATTGCAGAAGAAGATTCGGATTCCTTGATTGCGCACAGTGAGCTTGAGGCGCAGATTGTTCAGGGAATCGGCTCGCTGCAGAAAGTGATTGTTCCGATGCAGGAGCTTTACAATAAGTCTGGAGCGGCTTTTTACAATCCAAAGGAAGCATTGCCGGTTTCGCAGATTCAAGATGATTTGTCTAAGCTTCAAAGCCAGGTTCTTGCTCAGAATGAAAAAAACCGTTCGCTTTTAAAAGTCAGAATGGTTCAGCTCAAAAAGCAAATTTCAGATTTTAGAAATCCGTACCGCTCATTGAATTCAATCTATGCACAGAAATCTTCTTCGTCTGGAACAAGAATTCAAATTGAAGTTTAATATTTTGAAAAGAGAAAAATTATGTCGGCAACAAAAAAAATTACCAAAGACATGATAGTTGATGCTGCCCTGGAAATTTTTAGGGCAGAAGGATTCGATGCTGTTACATCTCGCCGTGTTGCTTTTAAACTTGGATGTTCAACACAGCCGATTTATTTTGAATACAAGAATATGGACGAGCTTAAAAACGACATTGTAAAAAAAGTTGTCGGTCAGCTTAATGAGATTTTCAGTTCTGTATCTAATGAAGGTAAAGAAGAGCCCGATGAATTTGTTTACCGTTCGTTTGGACTTTCGTTTCTTAAATTTGTTCAGGCAGATCCTTTTGTTTTTAGGCAGATTTATATTGTGGACGGAAAAATCGGAAGGCAAGTTGACAATCTTAGAATGCCTATAATTCTTGACATACTTGAAAATAAATATGGCTATAAAAAAGAAACTGCGCTTGCAATTCACAAAATGGCATCTTGCTCTTTAATGGGCATGGCGGTTTTTGTCAGTTCTGGATACAAAAAAATTAGTGAAGATGAAATGCAGAAAAATCTTGGAATTCTTTTTGCTTCCATTTGTTCTGTTTACGGGCCGCCTCCAAAACTTATGAAAATCGAAAAATTTAGAAATCACTTTGAAAAGCTTATGACAAGCTTAAAAAAATAAAAATCCAACTGAATTTTTTCTTACATTGAAGAATTTTATTTTATACATTAAAATAGAGTGTTATGGGTGGAAAAACTGAAAAAAAAACTTCGGCAGTAAAAAAATCATCTGCAAAAAATTCAAAGGCATCTAAGCCAGAGCCAAAACAAAAAATTTCAAAGACAGCGACAAAGACTGCAAAAAAAACAACAGCAGTAAAAAAATCCGCTGCAAAAGAGAAAGTTCCCGTAAAGAAAATTCCTGCATTAAAAAAATCAGAAATAAAAAAAGAGTCAAATGTTGTTTCAAAAACTCCTGACGTTTCCGTTGTAAAAGCCTCCGCAAAGCCAGTTGCCTTAAAAAGCAAAGACTACGGCGATGATAAGATTATTCACCTTGATGCGCTTGAACATATTCGCTTGCGTTCTGGAATGTACATTGGACGTTTGGGTGATGGTTCAAACCAGAACGATGGAATTTATATTTTGCTGAAGGAAGTTGTTGACAATGCCGTTGATGAATTTATCATGGGCTTTGGCAAAAAAATTGAAATCGAAGTAAAAGACAGCCGTGTAAAAGTCCGCGACTATGGACGTGGAATTCCGCTTGGAAAAGTTGTTGAATGCGTTTCAGAAATCAATACCGGCGCAAAATACAATGACGATGTTTTCCAGTTTTCAGTTGGAATGAACGGAGTCGGAACAAAAGCCGTAAACGCACTTTCTTCTTATTTCCGCGTAGTTTCTGTTCGTGCAGGACAATGCGCAGAAGCTGTTTTTGAGCAGGGAAAACTTGTAAGCCAGCGTTCTGGAAATTTAAAGCAAAAGCAGCCGGACGGAACTTATTTTGAATTTGTTCCCGACGAAGCGATTTTTGGAAAATACAATTTCAACATGGAATTTGTTGAAAAAAGAATTTGGAATTATGCTTATTTAAATGCAGGTCTTACTTTAAAGCTTAACGGCAAGGAATATAAAAGCGACAATGGACTTTTCGATTTGCTTAATAAGGAGATTGAAGGAACTTCGCTTTATGCAATAGGAAGCTATCAGGGCGATCGGTTGAAGTTTGCTTTTACACATACAAATAGCTACGGTGAAAATTATTTTTCATTTGTAAACGGTCAGTACACTGCGGACGGCGGAACTCATCTTGCGGCTTTTAAAGAAGGATTTGTAAAAGGAATAAATGATTTTTACGGAACTTCATATAAAAGCGAAGACATACGCGAAGGAATGGCGGCTGCGGTTCTTGTAAAGGTCAAGGATCCTGTTTTTGAAAGCCAGACAAAGAACAAGCTTGGCAACACAGATATTCGCCAGTGGATTGTTTCAGAGACACAGAGCGGACTTGATGACTGGCTGCACCACAATCCTGAGGCTGCAAAAAAAATTCAGGAAAAAATTCAGGCGAACGAAAAACTCCGTACAGAACTTAGCGCGGTAAAAAAAGAGGCCAAAGAAGCCGCAAGAAAAATCAGTATAAGAATTCCTAAATTGAAAGATTGCCGTTTTCATATTCAGGATGGTGCAAAAGGCGAAAACAGCATGATTTTTATAACCGAGGGAGATTCTGCTTCCGGCACGATGACGCATTCACGCAATGCTGATTATCAGGCGATTTTTAGTTTGCGTGGAAAGCCTGAAAATATGTACGGAAAAAAACAAAGTGAGATTTATAAAAACGACGAGCTTTACCAGCTGATGATGGCGCTTGGAATTGAGCAGGATGTTGAGAATTTAAAATATTCAAAAATCGTAATTGCGACCGATGCCGATAACGATGGATTCCATATTAGAAATCTTGTAATGACATTTTTCCTTGGATATTTTGAGGAGCTTGTAACTTCCGGCAGAATTTTTATTTTGGAAACTCCGCTTTTCCGTGTAAGAAATAAAAAAGAAAATATTTACTGCTACAGCGAGGAGGAGCGCGACAAGGCCCAGAAAAAACTTGGCTCTTCTGCGGAAACAACACGCTTCAAAGGACTTGGAGAAATCAGCCCTTCAGAATTTAAAGACTTTATTTCGCCGGAAACAATTCATCTTACACCTGTTGAAATAAGCCAGCTTAAAATGGTGCCAAAACTTCTTTCATTCTATATGGGAAAAAACACGCCTGAGCGAAGGGCTTTTATTGAAAAACATTTGCTTAGCAATGCTGACATTGATGCATAAGGATTTTTAAATGGCATTTGTAAAAAATTTATTTGACAAGAATTTTATAGAATATGCAAGTTACGTTATCCGCGACCGTGCGATTCCAGATTTGGAAGACGGACTGAAACCTGTTCAGCGCAGAATAATGCATACGCTTTTCAATATTGACGACGGAAGAATGCACAAGGTTGCAAGTGTTGTAGGCGACTGCATGAAATTTCATCCGCATGGAGACGCTTCAATTGGAGCCGCGCTAGTTGTTCTTGCAAACAAAGAAATTTTTATTCAGCGCCAGGGAAACTTCGGGAACCTTTACACTGGCGACACCGCTTCCGCCTCCCGTTATATAGAATGCTGCGTTCATCCTCTGGCGAAAAAATTCTTGTACAATCCGAATATTACAGAATATGTTCCAAGCTACGATGGACGAAGCAAAGAGCCTGTTGCTTTTCGTGCGAAAATTCCAGTTGTTCTTCTTGGCGGCGCGGAAGGAATTGCAGTTGGAATGTCCACAAAAATTCTTCCGTACAATATTAAAGAAGTTCTTGATGCCGAAATAAAAGCCTTGCGTGGCGAGCCGTTTGAAATCTATCCTGATTCTCCGACTGGCGGTTTGATGGATGTAAGTAATTACAATGATGGAAACGGAAAAATAATTACACGCGCAAAATTCGATTTGAGCGATGAAAAGAAGATTGTTATAACGGAACTTCCGCTTGAGACAACTTCCAAAGATTTGCTTGATTCAATTGATGCGGCTTATAAAGCTGGAAAAATAAAAATAAGTTCGGTTGAAGATTTTACAACTGACCACTGCAATATTGAAATAAAACTTCCTCGTGGCGTTTATTCCAAAGATGTGGAAAAAGCTTTGTATGCGTACACTTCTTGCGAAAAATCAATTGCCTGCCAGATGCTTGTTATAAAAGACAATATGCCTGTGGCAATGACAGCTACGGAAATTATAAAATATTACGCAAAAAAACTTACCGGCATTATAAAAGACGAGCTTGAATTTGAACGCGGCTCTCTGACAGAAGAACTTCATCAGCGCACGCTTGAGCGGATTTTTATTGAAGAGCGAATTTATAAATCTATTGAGCAAATGAAAACCGCCGAATCTGTAAACAAAGCTGTTAAAGATGGATTTGTTCCTTTTAAAGATGAGCTTATAAGAGATGTTACGGACGAAGATGTTGAAAAGCTTTTAAAAATTCCAATCAGGCGGATTTCACTTTTTGACATAAATAAAAACCGCGATCAGGTAAAGGCTATCAATGAGCGGTTAAAAGAAATTGCGCGTCGGCTAAAACATTTGACTGATTGCGCTGTTGAATATCTTGACGGAATTCTTGATGAGCTTAAAAAATTTTCCGCGCTGGATCCAAAGCAGGATCACACAGCGATAAGTCCTGCGCTTCTTGAACGCCAGACAAAAATAACTTCATTTTCTGCAGTCGATGTAAAGCAAATTGTCCAGCGTGATACTCCGTTACGCTATGATGAAAAAGGCTACCTTGGAACTTCTGTTAATGGAGGAAGGGAAATTTTAAAAGTTACGCCTTTTGACAGAATTCTTATTGTGCGCAAGAGCGGACTTTGGAGCGTTTGCGATGTGCCAGACAAGCTTTTTGTTGATTCAGGAATTTGGTTTTGCAATTATGCGGACAAGGACATTATCAGCAAAATTCTCTTTACAATAATTTACCGCGATCCGAAAACAAAATACTGCTTTATAAAACGCTGCCGAATTTCCGGTTGGATTATGAACCGCGACTATAATTTTGTGCCAGACGGAATGGAAGTGCTTCACGTTGATACAAGAGCTAAATTTAAATTCTCTTTGAATTACACTAAAAAGCCTCGTGTGAAAATCACAGTCCAAGAATTTAAAGCGCAGGATTTTGAAGAAAAAGGCTTGAAGACTAACGGAATCCGGCTTGAGTCCAAAGAAGTTGATTCTATAAAAGTTGAAGATTCAGGTTTGCAGACAAAACTTGATTTATAAATTATAAAACAGGAATAAAAAATTGGATAAAGAAAAATTAAAAAATCCTGAGCATAAAAGAATGTATCAGGTTTTAAGGGAGCGGCTGGCAAAAAACATTGCGCGTTCAGTTTTGCTGCTTTTGCTTTTTAATGTAATGCTGTCTTTTTTGCTTACAAGCGGATTTTCTCCTGCAATGCTTTTTAACGGCTCTGCTGCCGGGTATGCAATTTCGTTTGTTTTTACTTCTTTGATACTTATTGTTGTTTTTACTCTTGCTTATGGAATTGTCGCTGATTTTACCAATGTTGTCCTTGGCAAAAGGAATTCTCCGGGAGGAATCTTCTCTGGATTCTTTGAAAAATCAAAGCGCATATTTTACGCTTCTGTTTTTTTTACACTTGTTGTATTTTTGGTAGCGTGTATTTCTGCCGCATTGATTTTTGTTTTTAAAGAAAAAATTATTTCTTGCTCAAGTTTTTTTTCTCAGGCATTTTCAAATGAAAACTTAAACCAGCTTGATTCTGAAAAAATTGCAAAAGCTTTTACCGTTGCTCTTTTTTATACAGTGATTTTCTTTTTTGTTTTTGTTTTTTGCTTTCTTCCGTTTGTTTTTGTTTGGAATGCGTTTCTTGAAAATAAAAAAATCAATTTAAAGGATGCAATTAAAAAAAGCCTTTTTATTATCCATGGAAGATATTTTCATTATATGGGCTTTGTGATTTTTGTCTGCTTGAAAAATTTTGCGGTTTTGTTTGCTGCGGTTTTTCTTAATGCAGTTCTTTCTGGAAAAAATAATTTTATTTCTCTTTTGCTTGGATTTTATGCGTTCCTTCAATATTACACAATTCTTGCAAAAGTTTATTATTGTATTCCAATTTATTATTTTTCATTTTTGAGCGTTAATGGAATGATTGGCGGAGATAAAAATGAAGGTTCTTCTTGAAGAATCAAAAGCTGAGATTGTCATAAAAAATTCCCGCTTCATTTCAGAAGTTTTTCCAGTTGAAACTCAAGCGCAGGCAAGAGAAAAACTTCACGAAGTTAAGCAAAAATATTTTGACGCGACTCATGTAGTTCACGCTTTTTCTGTCGGCTTAAAATCTGAAACTTTTGGAATGAGCGATGATGGCGAGCCAAGCGGAACAGCAGGGCGTCCTGTCCTTGATGTTTTAAAAGGAAGCGGAATTACAAATATCTTGCTTACGGTAACAAGGTATTTCGGCGGAACACTTTTAGGAACAGGCGGACTTGTCCATGCTTACAGTGAAAGCGCAAAAGAAGTTCTTTCCGTTTGCAAGGCGGAACCCTATGTTGAAAAATCTTCATTTTCGTTTTCGTGCGGCTATGATTTGTATCAAACTGTAAAACACTTATTTGAAGGCTTTAATATTTCAAATCTGACTGAAAACTTTGGAACTGACATTTCTGTCAAAGGTGAAATTTTTCTATCTGAAAAAAATACATTTCTTGAGCAAATAAAAAATATTTCAAAAGGAACAGTTAAATGCATTTGATTTTTATTCGTCATGGAGATCCTGATTATTCAATTGATTCTGTTACAGAAAAAGGAAAATGTGAAATAGAACTTTTGGGCAAGCGCATTTCAAAATTGAATGCTACAGAATTTTTTGTTTCTCCGATGGGACGCGCTCAGGCTACGGCAAAAGCCTGCTTGGAAAATATCCATGCAGATTTTTCAAAGCAGCCTATGAAAGTTTCAACATTGCCTTGGCTTAGAGAATTTAGTTACGACATAAAAGATTTTAAAACCGGCGAAAACAGAATTGCATGGGACTGGCTTCCGCGCGATTATTTTGGCGAAAAAAAATACAAAGACGTTCAAAGTTTTTTTAAGACAAAATCAATGAAAAGTGGAAACATAGAATTTCATTACAAGGAAGTTTGCCACGGGCTTGATGAGATTTTGGCATCTTATGACTACAACCGCATTGATTCAAAAATTCCTTTGTACAATTGCTTGCCGCATATTTCAAAAGAAGAATCTTTGATTGATACGCACCTTGAACCTGAGCAAAAAGATTTGGATGAAAAAAATCTTGTTTTTGTTTGTCATCTGGGCGTGATGTTTGTTATGCTAAGCCATCTTACAGGTATTAGTCCTGTTCAGCTTTGGCAAGGATTTTTTGTTGCTCCAAGCTCTGTTACAATTGTTGGCGCTGAAGAAAGAGTTCCAGGAGAAGTTGTTTTTAGAATTCAGCAGATGGGAGACGTGAGCCATTTAATCGGTGCAAATGAAAAAGTTTCTGCGTCCGGATTTTTTGGAAACTGCCTTTCTGTTTAAGGCAACTTTTATTTTATGGAAAATTGAATTTTTTATTGATTCTATTTATACTTGCTTTATGAATTATAATTCAATGACTTATGAAGAGCTTGAGCTTCCGAAGAAAGGCGACAGAGTTGTTGTGGGACTTTCTGGTGGCGTTGACTCTACAATGACTGCAATGCTCTTAAAAGAAAAAGGATGCGATGTAACTTGTGTAACAATGTCTTTGTGGCAAGAGGCTGATTTAAATCTGCCTGACGATTATAAAATTCCAGACAGCTGCTACAGTCCTAAGGAAGTTGAAGACATAGAAGAAAACAGAAAGTTTTGCGCAGAGCAAGGCATTCCGTATGTCGTTGTTGACGTTAAAGAAAAATATCAGCAGGAAGTAATAGAATATTTCAAGCGCGAATATAGAAACGGCCGCACACCGAATCCGTGCATAAGATGCAACCGCTTTATAAAATTTGGCGCGATGCTTTCCGGCTTAAAAGACTTGGGAATTGAATACGATTATTTTTGCACAGGTCATTATGCAAAAGCCGTGCGCGGAACAGAGCCGCTTTTTTTAGTTTATGGAGAAAACGCTTCAAAAGATGAAAGGGGAAAATGCCGTCCAGTTCAAATTCACACTGCGCTTGATATTACAAAAGACCAGGCTTATTTTTTGTACAGAATCCCGAGTGCGATTTTAGAGAAAGTCCGTTTTCCGCTTGCAAGTTTCAGCAAAAAAGAAATTTTTAAAATGGCTCGTGAACGTGGACTAAAGGCTGCTGAAAAAGAAGAAAGTCAGGATTTTATTCCGGCTCCAATGCTAGAATATATGTTCAAGGACAAGCCTTCTGTGCCGGGAGACTTTATTGATTTGGACGGAAAAGTTCTTGGCCGCCACAAAGGAATTGAGCATTATACAATCGGGCAGAGAAGAGGACTTGGAGTGAGCGCGCCTTATCCTCTTTACGTTGCAGAAATTGACAAGGAGAAAAATCTGGTTGTCCTTGGAAAAGACAGCGACTTGTTTTGTTCAGGTCTTATTGCGGATGATTTGGTTTGGCCTGCCGACTACGATCCTTGCTGCGAATTTGATGCGATGGTAAAAATCCGCCTTGCTTCAAAGCCTGTAAAAGCCCATGTTGTGCCGTATCAGCCGTTGGAAAATGAAGAGTTTTGCGGCAAATCTTACAAGGTTGTGTTTGACGAGCCGCAGCGGGCAGTTGCTCCAGGCCAGTCCGTTGTTTTTTATAAAGACGGAATAACACTTGGCGGCGGAATTATTTCAAAGGCAATCAAAGCCTAGTAAATGTCCAGTTTGTAGGAAATTGTTGAGGCTGAATTCAGAATGTTGACAATTGTAATTTTCAGCGTGCAAGAGCCTTTGTTCAGCTGAACAATTCCTGCCAATTGCTTTGTGTCGTCTGGATAAATTTCTTTAACGCTGTAAGACTCATTTCCTTTTACGCAAAGTTTTCCGGCACTTTCTTTTAAAACATCATAAGAAATATTTTCTACAGTCGCTCCGTTTACAGCTGTGATTATTTTGTACGGAACTGCAACATTTTGTCGTGTTCTGTAGACGTAATATTTTCCTGCCGGCAATCTTCGTTCGTTCAAAAGATTGTGCGAGACTCCGTTTTTGTCTTTTAAAGTTATTGTTCCCATTGCAAGCGGAAGTTCTCTTCCTGCGCGCGGCATAAGAATCCTTGGATTTACAGCGGAACTGTTTTTTGAATCAAAGACTTTAAATTCAAGGCAGCTTTGTTCTTCCTGCCAGCCTGTGTTTCCGCTTGTTCCAAGATATTCTCCAGATTCAACAAATTGCTTTTCTTCTATTTCTTTTGAAATTGAACTGTCGTCAAGATTTGCGTAAACTGTTGAAAGTCCGTCTTCATGCGAAATAATTACGGAGTTTCCCAAAGCGGATTCAAACCAGCCAAAATCATCGCTATGGTCTGAAATTATGGCGGTTATTCTTCCTTTGTCTGCTGCCTTGACTTCTGAAGGATCTTTAAAAATCAGCGAGGAATTTATTGTGCCTCCGCGGAGCTGTCCGAAATATGAATAGAATGAATCTGAATTAGTTTCTTTTTGAGGCCAGTCGAAGGAAAATCCGCAGAAACTGAAAAATGCGCAGGTTAAAGTTAAAATTATTTTTTTCATTTTTTTCTCCGCAAGAAGTATTTAAGTCCAATTTCAAGCACTATGGTTTTATGTCATTATCGGACTTGACCCGATAATCCTGTTAGACAGTTATTTTTTTGAAATTGAAATTTTAGAAATTTTTGTGTTTCGTCCAATGAAAATCGAATTTTCATAAGTCTGAATAAATGAGCATTCGCCTTCAAAACTGAACGATGCCATTGGATAAATAAAAGATTCAAGAATTGTTACCGTGTATTTTTCCTCGTCTTTGCTAAGAACAAAAACAAGCTCATTGTCATCGGAAAATTCTATTTGGGAAATTTTTCCTTTGATTGGAATTTTCTTGCTTGTAGATTTTTTTGTATTGACGATTCCAAGAAAATCTTTTCCGTTGAAATAAACGTAATCAGAATTGTTGTTGAATTTTACAAGCGTCTGGCGTGAAATGGAATTTTCAAGATACTCATGGAAAATTACTTTTGAATGTCCGCCGTTTTTTTCCGCGACAATAAATCTTTGCTGGTCTTGTCCTGAAACGCAGGCGATTCTGTTTCCGTTCTCAGAAATTGCAACTCCAAGAATCACATCGCAATTGCTTCCGCCCGGCGCAAACTTCTGGTCAATTTTTCCGTCAGGCAAAAAAGAAATGACAGTTCCGTCTGCATATCCTGCGGCAGTTCCATTTTTGCTTGATGAAAATGCGGTGATTGGCGAATAATGCTCGTAGTTCCATTCACGCTTTCCTTCTGAATCGCATTTTACAAAAGCAGTTCCGCCCGGCTGCATTACAAAGATTCTGTCTTGGTCAAAAAAGGGAAATCCGGCTTCGTTGATTGTTCCTGCCAAAGTTCCGTCCGCGAAAAAAAAGTCAGTCTTTGTGCCGCTTACCCCGAATGTTGCGTACCATTTTTCTGAAATTGTTGATTTAAAAGGAAATGTTATTGCTGAAACAATTTTTCCGTCAGGGGTAAAATATCCTATGTTCTGTGAAAGTTTAAATGGAATTTTTTTTGTGTTATTTGAATTTTCTTGAATATGTGAAATGTCCTCTGTCCATTCCGGCGTAAAATGAATTTCATGACCCATTGGCTGTACTGAAAAAATAATGTACAAAACGCAAAATATAACGGCTATAGGAACAAGCAGATTCTTTTTTTTCTTATTAAAATTCATAATAGGCTATTTTATAGAAAGGAATGATAATTTTCAATGCCATTGGAAGTTTGTAAATGAGCCATTTTGTTTGTAAACAGATTGCGCAATAAAAAAGTTAAAAAAAATGCCCTCAAATGCTGACAATTAGAATATTTTGAATCATAATTATAATATACTGTCATTCTTTATGCGGAAGATCTCCGGGGCAAGCCCGAAGATGACAAGGTGATAGCATTTACTGACAAAAAAACTGTCATTCCCGCTCAGCGACACGGGAATCCCTGACAAAGGAGGAACATTATGAAAAAACTGATTTTTTCTATTTTACCAGCATTTTTATTTGCATTTATTTCATGCATGAACATGAGCTCCGGCTCCGGCGAAAACGGCTCTGTGCGTATTGCCCTGCCCGGAAGTTCTCGCGCCGCCTACAATAAAGACAATGCAGACAAATTCACTGTGCGCCTTTATAATGATGATTTTGACAAAACCGAAGAAGGAACTCTGGGGGGGGGTAATAGAATTTGGCGAACTTGAGCCGGGAACTTATATAGCAGAGGCTGAAGCCTGGAACACAGCAGAAAATCTTCTTGAAGGAAGCGGAAGCGCAGAAATCAAAGTAAAAGCCGGCGAAACCACAGATTGCACAATAAAAATGATTCTTGAGGGCGTTTTCTATTCAAAGTATATGCTCTTTTCTGATTATTCCGGAAATATGTATGCCTACGATTATTCAAGTTGTGCCGAAAAAAAGAAATGGGCGCTTTCAAGCAGTGTTGTATCTTATTCCAATTTTGCAGAAACCAATAATGGAATTTATTATATGTATGTTGGGAAAAATGAGTCTGGTACATACTATGATCCTGTAATAAGGTCATTTGCCGATACTGATAAAAAAAATTATACATTACCTAATAATAGTTCAGATTATTTTGATGCATATTATGACAGCACGACAGATATTTATTGGGTTGCGTATGCTTATTGGTCAGATTCAGCAAAGAAACTGTATTTATGTAAAAAAACAGATAAATATGCCGAAATTATAAAAAGTGGTGTTACTTTCCCTTTTTCTTCTGCGTGTATTGCAACGCAAGGAGAAAATTTTTATTATTCATTTAACAGTAGCGATTCTACTAATCAGTGCCCAGATTCAATTGGCTATGCAACATTTGACTACACAACAAGAGACGGCTCTGCAAATCCAATAACAACAAAAACTTTGGCTGATTTTGACGTTTCTGGCACAATAACAGACATGGCGGTTCTTGAAGACGGAAGAGTAGCTGTATTGGTTTGTGATACAAGCTCTTACTCTAGTTATGACAGCAATAATCAAACCGTTATATATAATTATAATGTTGCAAACGGCGGAACAGTTAATAGCCGCGGCGCGCTCGTTCTTTTGTCTTCGGACTTGTCATTAATAAAAACGCTAGGCTGGTCAGGTGAAAGACCAATAAGTGCAACTGGCTCAAGTTCCGGCTACAGTGTACAATTGAATAAAATCACAGCAAACATTCCAAAATATGAAGAACGTAACTCGCACTTTTACGGACCAATGCGCATTGTAGCAATCCGCCCTAAGGAGCTTGTGATTGCAGACTGCGGCACAAACTTTGTCCTTCCAGATTACAATGAAAAGAAAAACGGAAAAATGTTCGCCCACAACAGGCTTATGACCGTAGACTTGCGCAACTTTGCCATAGGCTGCAAAAAAGAATTCAGCGAAAGCGAGCTAAAATTCCAGAACCTTACCATCAGCGGAAACCTAGAATCTGTTACTGCCGGATGGACAAATTTATCTGCTGAAAACGAAAAATAAAGCAACTATATTTGCTCAACGGACTGGGTACGTTTTTTATCGTTGTTTTGACATTTCAGTGCTTTCTGTCATAAAAGCTGAAGGAATACTTCCTAAGACCCTGAGGAATACTTCCTAAGACCCGTAGCGATACTTCCTAAGAGGCTAAGTAATACTTCCTAAGACCCTAAGGAATACTCTCTAAGGCTCTTAGGAATACTTACTTAGGGCTTTAGGAATACTCACTTCAGGAGTTAGGAAGTATTCCTTCAGCGCGAATTGCAATTAGTCCTACTATTTAGGATTATACTCCCAAAAAGCTATAAATTATCTTGATTATATTCCTAAAAAGTTATATTTCAAATGGCAATATCATAACCTTTAGCATGAGCAAAAAAAATTCCCCAGTCTAGCCGGGGGAATAATAAGTTACAAAAAACTGTTCGCACTTGCTCACAGTTGCTTTTTTTTCTCGGGGCATTAAGCCTTGCGTTTGTCATTTTCAGAACATTTGCTCATGCTTAATCGCAAATATTCTGAAAACTTCAATGTACATTGGTTAAAAAATAAAAAACTGTTCGCACTTGCTCACAGTTGCTTTTTTTTCTTGGGGCATTAAGCCTTGCGGCTTAATGTAGGTTAAAAAATAAAAAACTGTTCGCACTTGCTCACAGTTTTTTATTTTTTTTCGATGGTTATTCCTTTACAGCCGCTGTTCCCATGCTCATCATCATTGCTTTCTGTGTGAACAGGAAGAAGATTACGAACGGTATACAGATTACCAAAGAACCTGCTGCGAAGTTTGTAAACTCGTTCTTTTTATCAGAAACGAAAGAGAACAAGCCCAACGCAAGTGTCTGTTTTTCCGGGCTTCTTAAAACAAACTTCGGGAAGATAAAGTCCATCCATGGTCCTGTAAAACTTGAGATTCCCAGGAATGTGATAATCGGCTTTGTAACAGGAAGGATGATTGTTCCAAAAATTCTAAAGTGGCTTGCACCGTCAATTCTTGCAGCCTCGTCAAGGTTCTTGCTTACTGTATCCATGTAGCTTTTTACCATCCAAGTGTTGTACGGAATTCCGCCGGCAACATAAACAAGCACCAGTCCCCACAGAGTATCAAGTCCGCCGATACGGTTCAAAATTACATAGATTGCAATCATTCCTACAAATGAAGGGAAAATCTGAAGAATAAGCATGCTCATCAAAAGGGTGTGTTTAAAGACGAACTTAAAGCGTGAAAAAACATAAGCGCTCAATGAGGAAATCACAACAGTAAGAAGTGTTGTCCAAAGGGCGATGATGAATGTGTTCTTAAACCACAGCCAGTATTGGGTTTCAAAGAACAGATACTTAAAGTGCTTGAGCGTGAATCCGTCCTTGAAAGGAACAATGTTCATACTTGCAATTCCGTTTCCAGGAGCAAAAGCGGCGGCAACAACATAAACAAGCGGATAAAAAACAACAAGCGAAATCAGTATAAAAATAAGATAAGAAAAAGTCTTGCTGATTTGCTTGAACGAGTGGTAATTTTTCATACTTCACCTTCCTTATAAGCCTTGGTATTTCTGAACTGATAAATAGCAAACGGCGCAAGAACAACGAAGATAAGTACTGCGATAACAGAAGCGTAGTTGTATCTAAGCATTGTAATTGTAAGCTTGTAAATCCAAGTAACAAGAATATCAGTTCCGCCCGCCATTGTGGTTGTGGAATCAGCAACAGTAGGAGAACCTCCTGTAAGGAAGAAGATGATTCCGAAGTTGTTGATGTTATGTGTAAAGCTCATAATAATCAAAGGCATTGTCTGGTAAAGAACAAGAGGCATTGTAATGTGCCGCAAAATCTGAGATCCGTTAGCACCGTCAATTTTTGCAGCTTCGTACAAATCCTTGGAAATAGCTGTCATTGTTCCCATAGAAAGCATCATAAAATAGCCAAATCCAGCCCAAAGGTTGATTACAATACACATTATTTTTGCCAGTGTCGCATCTCCAATCCATGGAATCGCATTTCCCGACTCAAGAATTCCAAGCGCAACAAGAGTTCTGTTTACAATTCCAAAAGTTCCGTTAAGCATATGACGCCACAGAATCATTGTAATTACAGCCGGAACTGCGTAAGGCAAGACAAATATAAACCTGAACACTGGAGCAATCTTGATTCCGCTTTCATTCAAATGAACGGCAACCAAAAGTCCGCCAAAGTAGCAGGTAAAAGTTGAAGCCACAGCCCATACAAATGTCCAGATTGCGACGCGTGCAAAACCAGCTGACCAGTTTGTTCCGCCAAAAAGGAGCGCTTTAAAGTTCTGGAATCCAACCCAATCTACAGTATTTTTAGGAGGAAGGTTGTTTGGAGCAGAATAGTTTGTAAAAGCAACCGCAACGCTAAAAAGAAGCGGAACAACAACAAAAACAAGGAGCATAACTACACAAGGAGCAAGACCTGTAATAGGGAACGCCTTGTTGCCAACCTCAGCCAAAGAGGACTTTTGAGAAACAAACCGTTTAGACCTGCAGTATTCTTCATAGGATTTTTTTGCGCTTCTTACAGAAATTACATAAGCAACTACAAAAAGAGCAACTATCGAAAGAATAAGAATTCCGTCGATAAGCATAAACATAGAGTTATTGCGAAACTTAACCGGAATATCAGGCTGCGGCTCGCCAAGAGTAATCAAATCAAAAATCTTTCTGCAAGTAACTGGCAGAAAAGCAAGAAAAAGAACTTCAAGGGCAGCAAAAAGAGCGCCTTTGACATATTGTTTAAGGTAAATAATATGGGCTAATCCCATGAAGCATAAAGATGCGACTTTTACCTTTTTTGCAGAACTTCCATCGGACTCTATCCGCATAAGACACCTCGCAATTGAATACGTCTGGTCAAGGCACACTTACAGTCAAGCCCTTGAGTCAGCCGTTTTTACGGTTGTGACAACCCCTAAATAAAAGAGGCTGCCCCAAGGGCAACCCCTCGCTTATTACAAGAAAAAGCTATTAAACTTATATTCCAAGAATTGTAGCGTTGCAAGCGTCAAGTTCTTTCTTAACATCTGCACCGTCCCAAATATTCTTTGAAGCGTTTCCAAGTGCCTCCCAGAATGCAGACATCTGCGGAACAGCAGGCATTGGGAATGCGTAGTCAAGCTGCTTGAGGAATCCGCCAATGTATTCGCTTGAAACTTTTACGTTGATAGCTGGCATAGCTCCTGTGATGTCGAATCTGAGCTGCTGCATAGCAGGGCTGATAAGGAACTGGGCAAAGTCAGCAGCTTCTTCCGGATGATCAGAGTAAGAACTTACAAACATAGCGCGTGTTCCAGAGAACGAAGCTGCTGGAACTGTGTCACCAGGAAGTGAAGGAAGAGGAGCAACACCAAAGTTCAGTCCTGCATCTACAAAGTTCTTTACGTTCCAAGGTCCAGTGATGTGCATTGCAGCCTGTCCGCCCTGGAATGCTGCGTCGCAAGCGCCAGTTGAAAGGTCTGCCGCAGGAACATTAAGAGCAGGTCTAAGCGACTGGAAGAATTTCATTCCGTTTACAGCATCATCATTGTTAAGATATGTTGTAGAAGTGTCAGCTCCTGTTGGACCGAAGATGCGGTTTCCGTTTTCTGTTGTAAATACGATTGAATAGTATGCGTTTCCTATATCCATTACAAATCCGCGTTTGTCTGGATTCTTTTTGTTGAAATCAACTACCCATTTTGCAAGAGCATCCCAAGTCTTTGGAACATCTTTTTCAGCAATGAGATCCTTGTTGTAGAACAAAGCGTAAGTTTCCGCGCTTACCGGGTATCCGTACATTTTTCCTTCATAGGTAAGAGCCTTTGAACAAGCGCCAAGAACTTCTTTTGCAACAACGTCTGCGTTTGCTGTTGGAGCAACGTGTCCGCCGTTAACAAGTTCGCCAAGCTTATCATGTGGAGCAGCAAAAAGGTCTGCGCCAACTCCAGCAGGTCCGTCAAGAGAAATCTGTCCTGTTGAATCTCCAAGCTCTACGTTTACGAACTTGATTTCTACATTCGGATGGGACTCTGTGTATTTAGCTCCAGCCTGTTTAATGAATTCATCTGGTCCTAAAAGAGACTCCCATACAGTAAGAGTTATTTTTTCAGATTTTTTAGCTTTCTTGCTGCATCCTGTAAATGCGAGCAAACCTACAGATACTACAGCCACAGCTGCAATAATACCTTTCTTCATTTTGTCCTCCTAATTATAAAACAATGAAGCTTTTATATTCCAACCGCAAATCAGCGGAAAGATTCCCTTATTCTAAGCTCGTAGCCGACTTTTGTGTGGCTTGGAACTTTTTTTCCTTCTATAATATCCACAAGAAGATTTCCTGCCTTCTTTGTGAGATTTGAAACATTTACATTCAAAGCCGTAATCGGAGGTGTATTGTTCTCCAAAACCTGGCTGTCGTAAAACGAAATCACCTGAATGTCCGCCGGCACTTCATAGTCATTCTGCTTGAGCCATTTAAGCACATATACGCAGATAATGTCATCCATACATACAAGGCACTGCGGATTTTTTTTCATAATATCCGGCAAGACAGAAAAAACATCCTTCTGGCTTTCCAGATTCCAATGAACAACACTGCCGTCCAAGGAAATTCCAGAAGAAGCAAAGCCTCTCTTAAATCCTTCAAATCGGAAAGTGTTCACGCTGTTTTTGTTGTCGCCCGCAAGAACCGCAACTTTTTCACATCCGCGGCTTATCATAAACTTTGTCATTTCGTAGCAGCCAGAAATCTGGTCGCTTCCAACATGGCAAAACTCATTGTCATCGGGCGTGCCCATTACAATAAACGGAATCCCTTCTTTTTTCAAGAAGTCCACAGATTCATCTTTTTCTTCAAGACGAGTCAAAATAATGCCGTCAACTTTCCTATTTATAACAAGCCGCCTTAACGGAGTAATGTCTCCGCCGCCCTGAACAACAATCAGAGCATCATAGCCAGCCTTGTAAACAGATTCAGAAATTCCAACGAGGCAATTCTGAAAAAACGGATTGTCCTCTTCATTCTTTGGAATCACAACGCCAATATTGAAAGTCTGCCGCAAAACAAGTCCTTTTGCCATCGGATTAGGAACATAGTTGCACGACTGAACTTTTTCCATTACACGCCGCCGGGTTTCCGCGCCAATCCGCCCCTTGCAGTTTATAACTCGGGACACTGTTGACTTTGAAACTCCAAGTTCCTTGGCAATATCCGAAATTGTAACAACAGAAGCGGACCTTTCCATAAAAACGTTTCCAAAATATTTTATTAAACAATGCAAATCCAAAAACTTTGCAATGCTTAAAGTTTACACCAACAATTCTTATAAAACAAGAAAAATCGGTTGCTCAACACGAAAAAGTATACACGTGTCAATTCAATTTGTCAAACTTTTTTTATAAATTCTTTGTAATTTTCTTACAAAAATAATAACGTTTCCAGAAAATTTTCTTGCACACCAGTTTTTTTTATGCAATACTTATTTTATGTTTGAACAAACCGCAGAAAAAATCAAAAACGCAAAAATCATTCCAGTTGCAAAAGTACAGGAAAAAGAAGACGCAATAAAACTTGCACGCGCGCTAACAAACGGCGGAATGAAAACTGTCGAAATAACTTTCAGGACAAACGACGGCGAAACAGGACTAAAAAAAATCGCTTGCTGCATAGAATCAATAAAAAAAGAGTTTCCGAATATTCTTGTTGGAGCCGGAACAGTAATAAACACAAGCCTCGCACAAAAAGCGCAGAATGCCGGAGCGGATTTTCTTGTTTCCCCGGGATTCAATCCAAAAACAGTAAAGTGGTGCGTTGAGCATGAAGTCCCGTTTTTTCCTGGAGTTTGCACGCCGGGCGAAATTGAGCAGGCAATAGAAGCCGGACTGAATTTTTTAAAGTTTTTCCCTGCGGAAGTAATGGGCGGAACAAAATTCCTAAAGTCGCTGGCAGGACCTTTTCCGCAAACAATGTTCATCCCGACCGGAGGAATAAATGCTGAAAATTTTTCAAGTTATCTTTCATGCAAAAATGTAGGCGCGGTTGGCGGAAGCTGGATGTGCCCCGAAAATCTCATAAAAGAAAAAAAATGGCAGGAAATTGAAAAACTTTGCGAAAAATCAAACTTTCCCCGCATAAAAAACTGCTAAAAAAACTGCCCTTTAAGCTAAATAAATTCAGCCTAAAGGGCAGCCTTTGAATAGCTAACTAGAAATCAGTGATTAAACCAATCCCTGGGCAACCATTGCGTTTGCAACTTTTACAAATCCTGCAATGTTAGCACCGGCAACATAGTCGCCTTCTGTAGCATATTTCTTTGCAGTTTCGTAAGCGTTGTCGTGGATGTTTGTCATAATCTGCTTGAGTTTAGAGTCAACTTCTTCAAATGTCCAAGAAAGACGCTCTGAGTTCTGGCTCATTTCAAGTCCAGAAACCGCAACACCACCAGCGTTTGCGGCTTTTCCAGGAGCGAACATAACTTTATTTTCCTGAAGATACTTGATAGCTTCCGCGCGTGTAGGCATATTTGCGCCTTCTGCAACAAGCATACATCCGTTTGCAACAAGTTTCTTTGCATCCTCAAGGTAAATTTCATCCTGAGTTGCGCAAGGCAAGGCAAGGTCAGCTTTTACGCCCCAAGGTTTTTCGCCTTTGAAGAATTTTGCGTTAGGATATTTCTTTACATAAGCGTCTACTTTTTCTTTGCGTGCGCGGAATTCCTTTACATAGGCAAGTTTTTCCGCAGTGATTCCTTCTTCATCAAGAATATAGCCAGTTGAATCAGACAAAGTGATTGGCTTTCCGCCGAGCTGAAGAAGTTTTTCAGCAGCGTACTGGGCAACGTTTCCATCTCCAGAAATAATAGCTGTCTTTCCTTTGAAGTCCTGGCCTTTTTTTGCAAGCATACATTCAACAAAGTAGATAAGTCCGTAGCCTGTAGCTTCTGTGCGGGCAAGAGAACCGCCGAATGAAAGTCCTTTTCCTGTAAGAACTCCAGTGTACTGGTTTGTAATTCTCTTATACTGGCCGAACATATAAGCAACTTCTTTTCCGCCTACACCTTTGTCTCCAGCTGGAACATCTGTGTCTGCACCAATATGACGATAAAGCTCTGTGATAAATGACTGGCAGAATCTCATGATTTCAGCGTCTGATTTTCCGTGGCCATCAAAGTCTGAACCGCCTTTTCCGCCGCCCATTGGAAGAGTTGTAAGGGAATTCTTAAGAACCTGCTCAAATCCGAGGAATTTCAAAACATCAAGTCCTACTTCCGGAGAAAAACGCAAACCTCCTTTATAAGGTCCGATTGCGCTGTTAAACTGAACACGGAATCCGCGGTTTACGTGAGGTTTTCCTGCATCGTCAGTCCAAGGAACACGGAACATTACAATTCTCTCTGGCTCAACGAAACGCTCAAGAACAGCATACTGCTCCAGCTCAGGCATTTTGTCTACCGCAGGAGAAATTGCTTCAAGAACAAGTCCAGCAGCCTGAAGAAAATGACCCTGATCTGCATAGCGCACAGAAATGTCATCCCAAACACGTTTACAATAAGCATTTTTAATACTGTATTCCATATAAACAACCCCTGTTTCTTGATTTTTTAATTTGTAACCCCAGAAATCAAGAAAAAACTTAAATAATATTAAACTATATTAAATGTTTTGAAAAGTAAAAAGTTAAAAATTTGTTGCAACATTTTACAAGCCGCTATATAATAAATACTGAAATTTCTTTAACGAGGCTTCAGAATTGACAGAGGAAAGCTGCCTTGAAAATGTTTTGCGTTCATATAAAAAATACTACAATGTTTCAAGAAATCCATGCAAAGATTTTTGCGCAACTGCGGAATTCCACTCGCACGAGGAACATTATTTTCTAACAAAGACGGCAAGAATCGCGGAAGTAGATTCAAATGAATATGTCTATTTTGCAGTTGAAGAAAACCTTTCATTGAAAAAGCTCAAGGAACTTTCCAGCGCGGCATGGTCAGCCGGACTTTCAAAAGTAAAGCCTTTTTACGGACACAAAAATTCAGACATAAGCCTGATTGTCATAGCCAGCTCAGTTGAAAAAGATGCAGCCAAGGGAGCAAAAAAAATCAAGCTGCACAAGTCGTACAACTTTTCATTTTTTGGCTGGAGCAACTTCAGTCTGATTGTCTACGACGTTTCAGCAGGAAAAACTTGGTTCAACTGGCACGGAAGAAATCTGCGCAGTATTTTTTCAAAAATGCCACTGTAGCTTTTTAAGCAAATTTTGAGTGAGATTCAAAACTCATTCACATTTATATTTTTTTTGGAGGCAAAAGAGATGGCTGCTTTACTGATTATTTTAGCGGCGCTTGTTCTGCTTTTCTGCGGATACGTTTTTTACGGTTCGTGGCTTGCAAAGCAATGGGGAATTGATCCGGCGAAAAAAACACCGGCAAAGGAAACACCTGACGGAATTGACTACGTGGCTGCAAAACCGGCAGTTCTCATGGGACACCACTACTCTTCCATAGCAGGGGCAGGACCAATCAACGGACCTATACAGGCGGCAGTTTTCGGATGGGTTCCAGTATTTTTGTGGTGCATAATCGGAGGAATTTTCTTTGGCGGAGTCCAGGACTTTGGCTCGCTGTTTGCATCTATAAGGCACAAGGGAAAATCCGTAGGCGAAATCATAAACGACACAATGGGAGCAAAGGCAAAAAAGCTCTTTATTATTTTTGCGCTTCTTGTTCTTATCCTTGTAATCGCCTCGTTTGTAAACGTTGTTGCAGGAACCTTCTTTACCGTGGCAGGAAGCCCAGTAATGTTCGGGCTTGTTTCAAATCCGACAAACAACCAGACGACAGCAATGATTTCAATTTTATTCATTGTGCTTGCCGTTATCTACGGAATCATAACAAACAAATGCGGACTAAAAACGCTTCCGGCTACAATCCTTGGAATAATCGGAATCGTGATTGTTACAATAATCGGTCTCAACGTGGGATTCGCAATGAGCCGCAACGCCTGGATTGTTTTTGTAGGAGTTTACATAGCGGTAGCTTCTCTTGTTCCAGTGTGGATTATGCTTCAGCCGCGCGACTACCTTTCAAGCTTTTTGCTTTACGCCATGATGCTTGTTGCACTTGCAGGAATTTTAGTCAATGCATTTAAAGGAAGCTCTGCAATCGAATTTTCAATTCCGGCATTCACAGGCTGGAAGACACAGGCAGGATTCCTTTTCCCAACGCTTTTCATAACAGTAGCTTGCGGCGCCTGCTCTGGATTCCACTCGCTGATTGCAACAGGAACAACCTCAAAGCAACTTGACAACGAAAAAAACGCAAAGGCAATCGGATACGGCTCAATGCTTATTGAATCCGCGCTTGGAATAATCGCACTTATTTCTGTAGGCGTTATCTGGACCCAGTGGAAACAAGGAAAATTCGGCTCACCATCCGCAGCATTCGGTGCTGGAATCGCGACACTTTTTGGTAAAGAAGGAAGCGGAATTTACAACACGATAAACGCTCTTCTTACACTTGCGGTTTCTGTATTCGCCCTTACTTCGCTCGACACAGGAACAAGACTTAGCCGATTTATGTTCAGCGAGCTTTTCCTTAAAGACGGAGAATTTTCTTGGAAAGACGCAAAGGGAATCCGCAAAGTTCTTGCAAATCCGTTCTTCGGAACAATCTCAATGGTTGTAATCGGAAGCGTTCTGGGCGGACTTAAGCTCAGCCAGATTTGGGGACTTTTTGGTGCGGCAAACCAGCTTTTGGCAGGACTTGCACTTATGGCGGTTGCAGCTTGGCTCGGTCAGGCAGGAAAAAACAACAAGATGTTCTTTATTCCAATGGCATTTATGCTTGCGGCTACTTTAACAAGCCTTGTTCTTACTGTATACAAAAAGATTGCGGCAATGATTCATGGCGTGCAGGGAGCTCTTGTCTGGGGAAACTGGTTCCAGCTTTTATTCGCAGCGGCAATGGCGGTTCTTGCAGTAATTCTTGTTATTGAAGGAATCCAGACATTTAAGAAACAGAAAAAATAGCTTGGAGTTGCTTCACTCAACATAATGTATCTGAGCTATACAACGTAATGCATAGCTTCCATACATTATAATGAGAAACACAGTATCAGCATAATGATAAGCATACTATCAAGCCAATGATAATCTACGTGCCATTATGCTGACGCATAGACATAAAAAGAGGCTTCCCAACCAAGGAAGCCCCTTTTTTTCTTTATTACCTCTATTTACAATCTAATTACCAAGCAACACGAACGCTGACCGCCGCAGAAGGAATCTTTGAGGCAATGTCGTAGCTTCCGCTTACAGTAAGGTTCAGGAACAGAAGGTCAAGCCCGATTCCTCCAAACACCTGCGGATAAACAGAAAATCCAGAAGAGCTTCCGCTGAACGAGCTAGGAAGAATTCCCCATTCTAATGCGTCTGCAACACCTTCATAATAAGTATCACCTTCTTTTGCAATGATGCTTTTCCAGTCAGCATTTACCTTCCAGTCAACAGAAGTTTTTGAGAACAAGGCGCGTCCTCCAATGAACGGAACAAGGCAAAGCAACTTGATAGAAGCCTGTGTATTTACCATGAATGTTGTAGACTTAAAGTCAAGGCTGGCTTTTGCAGTGTCATCATCTACATCAACTCCGCCCTTTGTGTAATAGAATCCAGCTCCAACTGACCATTTTGGACGCATGAATCCGCCCTGAAAAATCGCATAGCGGATGTCTGCTCCAAGAGTAAAGAAGTCGATTGCAACAGGATCAATAGCTTTGTCAACTGAATCCATCTTTGAAGTGTCAATTGACATTGCAGTAACACCAATATCAAACGGAAGAATTATTCCGCCAAGACGCGCGTCAACAGTGATTGTCGGGAAAACAAGCGTGTCATTTATATCTTTTACGTCATCAACACCAAGCGCAAGGGCAGCATCTTTAAGCGTAGAAACATCAAGCGCAGAAACGCCTGCATTTACACCAGCACCAAAATGGAATCCCGGGAAAAGCTTTCCAATCCAGGCTTCCGCATAAACATTCTGCTGAGTCTGCGAGTTCGGAATAACATCCGCAAGGTCATCGCAAAAGTCGTTAAGTCCATTTTCTGCAACAGTAAATGGAGAGTCTGTCGGAATGTAATCTTTGATGTTTACATAAGCTTCATTTACCATGTGAGCGGCATTCTCTATCTGGCTTTTTTTAACACCGTTTTCAAGCAACGCATTGTTGATTTCATCAACTCTTCCAGAAACCATATTATAAACATCATCTGGAATATCAATTGTAACTTCGCCATCAACACCTTTTACAGTAAGAGGCTTTGCAAAAAGTCCTGAAGCCGCAAAAGCAAATGTCATTGCCAATGCAACAAACCGTTTAGTTTTCTTTACCATAGTAGTTCTCCTTAGATTCTGAAAACAAAATCTTCTTCATTTATAGCATATTATTCTATGCAAGTCAAAAAAAATGAGCTGCCGCACAAGACTTTTAAATCTCGGCAGGTCAGCCCGTTTATTCAGCAAAATATTTTAATTTAGCTGTTTTTCATTCCGTTGACTTTTTCAAGGCGGGCAAGTGCTTTTGCTTCTGCCTCATCAGCGTCTTTCTTGAGCTTTTCTACAACAGTGTTGATATTGTTAACCATATATACAGGCTGCAAAGTTGCATCCAGACAGTCGCGCCAAAGTGAACTTTCCGGGTCAACAATGTTTCTCTTCAAAGTTGCCATTGAAATCGGAATATGAACATATTTATCATGCACAAGTCCAATAACAATCTTTGTTTTTCCTGCCATAGCCGCATGAACCGCATTGTTTCCAAGGCGCTCGCAGTAGATAGAATCGTTTGCAGTTGTAACAGCCGCACGCACTTCGTATCCAGGGTCAATGTATTTAAGGTTGATATGGATTTTCTTTGAAGCAAAATATTCAGTGATTCTGTCGCGAAGATAAACACCAATGTCCGCAAGTTTTTTGTTTCCGGAAGCATCAGTCTGATTTGTAGAAGTCAAAAGCTCCTGTCCGGCTCCCTCTGCAACAACGATTACAGCGTGATGGCGTTCGTTCAAGCGGTCTTCAATATGAGCAAGCAAGCCGTTCGGTCCATCCAAGTCAAAAGGAACTTCAGGAATAAGGCAGAAGTTAGCTTCGTGGCTTGCAAGGGCAGTCGCAGTCGCAATGAATCCGGATTCGCGTCCCATAAGCTTTACAAGACCGATTCCGTTAATCTGCGAATGCGCTTCCATGTGGATTGAATTTACAGCCTGAGTAGCCTTCTGAACAGCAGTTTCAAATCCGAAAGAGCGGTCAATAAACTGAAGGTCATTGTCTACAGTCTTTGGAATTCCCACAACTGAAATCTTAAGTCCGCGGCGGTCAATTTCGTTTGCAATATCAAGCGCGCCTCTCTGGGTTCCGTCTCCACCGATGATAAACATCATGTTGATTCCCATGCGCTCAATGGAATCTACAATGTCAGAAGTTCTGTCTCCGCCTCCGCGTGAAGTTCCAAGGAAAGTTCCGCCGATTTTATGGATTGCGTCTACATTATCCGGGTTAAGGTCGATTGTGTCATATCCCTGCTCTGCAAAGAATCCTTTATATCCAAACTGAATTCCTTTGATTCTGCGCACACCGTAGCGGTTCCAAAGACAGCGGACAACAGCGCGGATTACATCGTTAAGTCCAGGGCAAAGACCTCCGCAAGTGCAGATTCCAGCAGTAACGTGAGTCGGGTTAAAGTAAATATATTCACGAGGACCTGCTTTTTCCATGAACTTGGCTTTGTCATCGCAATCTTCTTCAGCACCTTTATAAACATTCACCTGGCGGCGAACATAAGAATTGTCTGTAACATAAGCGGCGCGGAAATTTCCGTGCTCCAAAGAAAGTTCAATAGGAGACTTTACCTTGCATTCTCCCAAGTTTTCAACTGAAAAATCATATTTCATTGTTGCCATAGCAAACCTCGTACCGTGAAATAAAAAGTCGTAAAAACACGCTCTTATAAAGATACTTTCAAATGGTAAAAAATTCAATATCGGAAAAAAAGAAATTGTTAAACTTGACCAAAAAGCGTTTTTTGCGTAGTTTTCTATATTATGAGAAAAACTTTTTACACTTTGGCGGCAGTTTTTTTGTGCCTTTTTGCATTTTCAAGCTGCGGATACAACGGACTCATCGACAAGCGTGAAGCAGTTGAGCAGCAGTGGGCAAACGTAGAAAATCAATATCAGAAACGCTCTGACTTAGTTCCAAATCTTGTGGCGACTGTAAAAGGCTACGCTTCGCATGAAGAAAGCGTTTTCACACAAATTGCTGAATCGCGGTCAAAGCTTGGCGGAACTGTAAATGTTGACATAACCGATGATCCTGAAAAATTCGCACAGTTTCAGGCTGAACAGAACACTTTTTCTGCAAGCATCGGACGGCTTCTTGCACTAACGGAAAGCTATCCGGAACTCAAGGCAAACGAAAATTTTCTTGATTTGCAAAGCCAGCTTGAAGGAATTGAAAACAGAATTTCAACGGAACGAAAAAGATACAATGATGCTGTAAGCGAATACAACAAGTCAATTCAAAAATTTCCCGGCGTTCTAACAGCGAAAATGTTCGGCTTTACAAAGAAAGCTTATTTCCGCTCGGAAGAAAAAGCCGCAAAAGCCCCGGAAGTTTCGTTTTAATTCGGAAGCTAAAAAATGAGCGCATCTTTTTTCGGCGGAAGCAAGCAGAACAAAAATTTCATTTGGATTCTTGTCCTCACATTTTTCATTGTAGCATTTCTGTCATTTTCCGCAAAAAGCAAAGGGGAACAGAACAGCGCGGCTTTTAACAATGAAGCCGACGGAATGTATAAGCCGGTTTTAGACAACGCGGGAATTTTTTCAAAAGCGGAACTAAGGCAGCTTGAATCCTTCATTGCAAATTTGGACGAGCGCACAGGAATTCAGATTGCGGTTATTATTGTAAAAAACTTGGACGGTGAAGACATCGAGTCATTCAGCATGAAGCAAGCGGAACAATACAAGCTTGGTCAAAAAGGAACTGACAATGGAGTTCTGTTAACAGTCGCCATGAAAGAGCGTGAATTAAGGATTGAAACCGGCTACGGCGCAGAGGGAATTCTTACAGACGCAGTTTGCGCACGTATAATCCGCAACAAAATCACCCCGCTGTTTAAGCAGGAAAAATATTTTGAAGGAATCGAAAGCGGAATCAAAGCCATTGCTTCAGTTTTAACAAGCGACGAAAAAATGACAGAAAATCAGTCCCAAGCTGAAAATTCTGCGGAAGAAGACGAAGAAGAAAATCCTTTTTCTGTTCTTGCGTTTGTCTTTTTTGTAGTGCTTATTTTTATAATATTTGGGCGCGGAAAAAATCTCTGGATTTTACCTTTTATTTTTGGCGGCGGAAGTTCAGGCAGAAGAAATTCAGACAGTTTTAGAAAAGGCGGAGGAGGAAGTTTTGGCGGCGGCGGCGCAAGCGGACGCTGGTAAAGCAATTTTTTTTAATTACAACTGTCATTTTTTTAAAGTTAAACAGATTTTCGGCTCCAGCCCCTAAGATGACAGATTATTTTGGCTGAAGATGACAAAAATATAAAAATCAACATTCAGTCTAATCAACAAGCCATAAAAGCCGGCTTATTATTTTCCGTGTTCCCTTACAAGAGTGTTCATTTCGTTTGCCATGTTTTCCAACGAAACCTGCTTTTGGACAGCTCCAAGCTCATAAGCAACACGAGGCATTCCATAAACAACCGATGATTCTTCGTCCTGTCCCAAAGTCCAAGCTCCCTGTTTTCTCATTTCCGCAAGCTGAACCGCTCCATCACGACCCATTCCAGTCATTATAACTCCAAGCGCCCTGTTCTGGTAAATTTTCGCCACGGATTCAAAAAGCCAGTCCGCAGAAGGTCTGTGTCCATTGCGAAGATCTGCGCTGGAAAGCCGGATTACATTGCACAAAGTTGATTTTTCCACAACAATATGAAAGTTCCCGGGCGCAATATAAATCTGCCCAGGATGAATTTCATCTCTGTCTTCCGCCTCTTTTACTGAAAGCGGACAAATTTTATCCAGGCTCGCGGCAAATTCCTTTGTAAAACCCGCCGGCATGTGCTGAACAACAAGAATCGGACGTGAAAACTTAGGATCAAGATGCGCAAAAACTTCTCTAAGCGCGTTAGGTCCGCCGGTAGAAATTCCAATGGCAACAACTTCAATTCTGCCGGGCTCTCTTAACGGAACAATGACTTCCGGCTCTTTTCTTTTTGAAGTAAATAAAACTGGAGAAAAAGTTTCCTGCGACAAAGCCGCCGGAGCAATTTTATCTATAATGCCTTCTTTTTTTGCAGCGGCCTCAGCCTCACGGAGCTTTGCCTGCTTTACAAAAGTTTCTGTTAACGGAATATTTTTTCCGTTTTTGCGGGCATATTTTCCACCGTAAGAAGCAATTTTTTCGATAATCGCGCTTGAAACTGATGCGATATTGCTTGAAATTGAGCCGGACGGTTTTGTGATAAAGTCACTTGCTCCAAGCTCCAGACACTGCATTGTTACAGCCGCGCCTTTTGTCGCTATAGAAGAAAGGATTACAACAGGAATGTCCATGCCGCGTTTCTTGCGTTCTTCCAAAAACTGAACACCTGTCATTTCAGGCATTTCTATGTCAAGAAGAATCAAATCCGGCTTAAGAAACGGAATTTTCTGAAGCGCGAATTTTCCGTTCATTGCAGTTCCGCAAACATTCATGCCTTCGGTTTCGTCTACAATTCTTGAAATAAGATTTCGCATCAACGCTGAATCATCGCAAACAAGTACTTCAATATTGTCCATCACAAAATCTCCGCAATAGAAAAGCGGGCTTATTTTTCATTTTTTTGATAAAGGCAAGCCCACGGTGTTTTTAAGAATTCAAATTTTGTGTCCATTCCAAAAAGGCTTTCAGAATGTCCGATAAAAAGATAGGAATGACGCGCCATTGACTTCCAGAAATTATCAATTGTTATTTTCTGCGCCGCCTCGTCGAAGTAAATGAGAACGTTTCGGCAAAAAACAATGTCAAAATTTCTTGCGCCCATGTCAAAACGCAAATTGTGGTAGTCAAAGCGGATTGTCTTCATAAGTTCCGGCTTAATCTGATAGCCGCCTTCAACCCTTGTAAAATACGAAGCAAGGTAATTCTGCGGAATTCCTGAAATGCGGGAATCCGGATAAAAACCTTTTTGCGCTGTCATCAGTGATTTAAGGGAAATGTCGGAAGCAATGATTTCAAATGTATAAGGAGCTGGAAGCTTGTCCTTTAGAAGCATCGCCAAAGTGTAAGGCTCTTCGCCGGTTGAACATCCCGCGCTCCAAATTCTGATTTTAAAGTCCCCGATGGTTTGTTTTTTATCTTCAATAACATGAGGGATTACATAATTTATAAGAGCATCAAAATGCGGCTGGTTTCTGAAAAATCTTGTAAGATTCGTTGTGATACTGTCAAGGAAAACTTTGAATTCTTCCTTATCGCTGGTTATCAAACGGTAATACTCCTGAGGATCTGTCAGATTTTTTTCACGCAGACGTTCCTTTAATCTGCTGTCAAGAATCGAACGATTTGTTTCTGAAAAAGTTATGCCGCTTGCATCGTAAATGAGTTTTCTAAATTCATTGAATTGTATATCTGAAAGCAAATCTGCCATAGCTCGAATTATATAATTTAATAAAATATTTGTAAACTGAATTACAGCAGCATAAATTTACAGAACATAAGCATATAAAAGCTGATTGGAAAAATTTTTAAATCAAAACAAACTTTAAAACTTTCTTATTTCCACAAATTCGCAGGATTTATTGAGCGGCCGTTTTTGTAAACTGTAAAATGCAAATGCGGCCCCGTGCTCATTCCAGTGCTTCCAACTCTGCCGACCCTTGTATTTGTGTCAACAAACTGACCTTTTCTTACAAGAATTTCATTCATGTGTCCGTAAAGAGTTTTATAACCTGAATGATGCGAAACAATCACATATTTTCCATATATTGCATTATCTCCGCAAACAGAAACTACTCCTGGAAGAGCCGCATAAATAGGAGTTCCCTTTGCGCATGCCATGTCGATTCCGCCGTGAAACGTTCTCTTTGAACTGTCAAAAGGACTTGTGCGCCAACCAAACATCGAAGAATAATAAAAGCGAGTCTTAAGTGGCTTTGTAAACAGATCACCGTTGATTTCCTGCCGGGTAACCCAGTCAAGCTCCGCATAAGGCACAAAAAGCGATTTTCCAGCTGAAAGTTTTTCAGAAAGTCCAAGGTTGTTTACAGAAGAACATTTTTGAGCGTCAACATTGTATTTTTTGGAAATCGATTCAACAGTTTCGCCATCTTCCCTTACCGCGTAAAGAATTCCCGGCATTGAAGGAATTTTCAAATACTGGCCTATCTGAATCAAGCGCGAAGCATGAATGTTATTTACGCTGATTATTGTGTCCTGAGTAACACCGAATTCGTCCGCAATAAAGCCAATCATGTCGCCTTTTTTCACGCGGTATGAAATATATGAAAGTCCGCTGTCGTTATATTCAGGCTGAACCGGAATGTCTTCGCCGGAAAAAATTTCAGTTGAAATATGAGATGAAGTATTTGAATCAAATCCGCCTTGACCGCTTGAATTTTTAAAATGAACAACACCGAATGTAATTCCCGTTACAAAAGCCGCAATTCCTGCAATGGAACAAGCACAAGTCAATGTTAATTTTAAGTATAATTTCATTTTTAGAGTTTTACTATAGCACACATCATCTGAAAACTCAATTTTATTTTTTTTCATAGCAACCTCTAAATTTTTTTGTTCAAACCGATTAAATAAGTTTCAAAAGATTCTGTGCGGCAGGCTTCCGGCTTGAATCCTTTTGCCTGAGTAAAAATTTCGCGCATTTTCATAAGAAGCTTTTGCTGATCTCCGTTCTGAAAAATTTTCACACAGAAATTTCCGCCAGTCTTAAGCATTGCACCCGCATACCAAATCGCCATTTCAACAAGCGCCTTTGAACGCAAAGTGTCTATCGTGCGGTTTCCAGTCGTCAAAGGAGCAGCATCGCAAACAACCAAGTCGTAAGGTCCCTGCTCCTTTATAAGATTCCGAATTTCCTCGCTAAGCAAATCGCCCTGAAAAAAAACAAGATTTTCAGCCTTGACATCTTTTGAAAGAGGATTCAAATCTACGGAAACAACTTTTCCAGACTGCTTTATATTTCTTAAAAGCCAGACCGTCCAGCTTCCAGGAGCAGCCCCCAAATCAAGAATAATGGAACTTTTTTTTAGCATTCCAAATTTTTCATCTATTTCCTGAAGTTTATAAACGCTTCTTGCAGGGTAACCTTCCTTGAAAGCTTTTTGAGACCAGTAATCGGGCTTTTTGTAAAGATTCTGTTTTGATGGCATACGTTGATTTTCGGAAAAAAAAACGAGATTTATTAGCATTGTTGAAGAAATAACACATATAAAATTGCGACTATTTATTACAAAATTCTGTCTTTTTCATAAAATTTTTATACAAATTTCTTTAATTTTCATTGTAACTCTTTTTTTTTTCACTTAAACTTACTGAAAATCAAACAAAATCAAGCGGGTCTATATGAATTACAAATTCGGAGATACACTTCCAAAATTAGTCAGAAAAAGCGCAATCCAGTGGCCTGAAATTTCAGCGCAACTTTCAAGAACAAAGTCGGGCGAATACAAGGAAACAAATTATCACGATTTATTTGAAAATGCCATGGACTTTGCCGGCGCGCTTTTGGACATCGGCGTAAAACGAGGAGATAGAGTCGGACTCATTGCTGACAACCGCGAAGAATGGGAGCAGGCAGACGTCGGACTTCTTTCAATCGGAGCAATAGACACACCGCGCGGTCTTGATGCAACAGAAACTGACCTTGCTTACATTCTTTCTTTTTCAGAAGTTGAAATCACAATTGTTGAAAACGAAGCGCAAGTAAAAAAACTTTTGAATATAAAAAAATCAATTCCAACGCTCAAGACAATAATTTCATTTGAGGAAGTTTCAGAAGACGCAAAATCAGACTGCGAAAAGCAAAAAGTTACTTGCCTTTGGTTCAGGGATTTGCAGAAATCAGGACATGAATGGCGCAAGCAGCATCCAGACGCAGTTGAACAGGAACTTGAAAAAGGAAAACCGGACGACCTTGCAACAATAATTTTTACAAGCGGAACTACAGGAACTCCAAAAGGCGTAATGCTAAGCCACGGAAATATTTTATGCCAGCTTGACGAAGTTACAGAGCGAATATTTTTAAATCCTGGCGAGCGCGCCTTGCTTGTTCTTCCTGTATGGCACGCATTTCAAAGGGCAGTTGAATATGTAATCATTGCTCAAGGAGGAACTCTTTGCTACAGCAAGCCGATTGGAAGTGTTCTTCTTCAGGATTTGCAGAAACTTGATCCTTATCTTTTGCCGGCTGTTCCGCGTGTCTGGTCAGCAGTTTACGAAGGAATCTGGCGCAAAATGAGAAAAACCGGCGGAATCGCATTTGCGCTTTTCAGATTTTTCGTTGCAGAAGCATTATTATGGAGCAAAATCGACAGAAAATTAAGAAGAAAAAACACACGCTTCAGTCCAGACTATCTTGGCTTTTGGTGGCCGGTTCTTGTATGGCCGTGGCTTCTTCTTTATCCAATCAAACTTCTTGGAAACTTGCTTGTCTTTAGAAAAATCAGAGCAATGGTTGGAAAAAATTTTCGCTCTGGAATTGCTGGCGGCGGAGCATTTCCTAAAAATGTTGACGCGTTCTTCTGGGCAATCGGCGTAAACATTCAGGAAGGCTACGGACTTACAGAAACCTCTCCTATTATAAGCGTCCGCCCGATTGCAGATCCGATTTTCGGAAATGTCGGAACTCCTTTGCGCGGAATGGAAGTAAGAGTTGTTGACGATGACGGAATCATTCTCGGCAGATGCAAAAAGGGAACTCTCCAGATAAAGGGTGATTGTGTTATGCAAGGCTACTACAAACGCCCGGATTTAACCGACAAAGTTATGACCGTGGACGGCTGGTTTGACACTGGCGACATTGCAATTCTTTCTGTGAACAATGAAATTCAGCTTAGAGGCCGAAAAAAAGACACAATAGTTCTTCAAGGCGGAGAAAACATTGAGCCGCTTCCAATTGAAGCAAAAATAAACGAATCCAGATTCATTTCAACTTCTGTTGTATTCGGAACAAACGAAAAAGGAATCGACCAGAAATATCTTGTGGCGCTTATTTTGCCAGACCAAGATGCAATTGAAACTTATGCGACAGAAAACGGAATCAATTTTAACTCTTATGATGAACTTGCAGAAACTGAAGCGATTCAAAAACTTCTTGAAGGCGAAGTATTCGAATCAATCAGCGCAAAAAATGGATTCAAGTCTTTTGAGCGAATAAACAAAATCGCGGTAATAACAAAGCCTTTTGAAGTCGGAGTAGAACTAAGCGCAAAGCAAGAAATGATGCGCTACAGAGTTGCAGATATTTACAAAGAAAAACTCGCAAAACTTTACAAAGACTAAAGCTCCAAAATATAAGCTCCTGATTTTGAATCAATCGGGAGTTTTTTTTGTGGATTCAGCACTCTGATTTTTTGTCCGCTAAAAAACTGCTGCGTAGTCACAACAAGCAAAAGTCCTTTTTCTGAGCAAGCGTAATATCCGCTTCTTCCGCCCGGAAGTTTTATAAGCTCGCTTGTTATCCGCATTGAAATAAATTCTGGTCTTTCATCGGAAAAACAGTTGCATCCGTCAATTTGTCCAGCTTTTGATTTTTGGAACGCAACAAAAGAAAGTACAGCCCTTTCCTTTGGAAGCTCGGATTTTTCAGAAAGTTTTTTCAATTCAGTCGGAGCGTTGTCTGTTTTAAAAGCATAGTTGCACCATTTGCCGCCTTTTTTTCCATCCATAGGACACTGGCAAAAATGCGTGCAAGGGGAAACTGGAAAAAATCCGCGCCGCATAAAACTGTCGCGCATCAAACTTACAAGCCGCGCCGAACGAGGATCGCCTGGCTCTACAATAATATAACGCGCATTTTCATTTTCAAATTTTAAATATGAAAGAATTTGTTCCGTATATTTTTTTGCAAGAAAGTCCGGCGGATTTTTAAAATCATCACAAAGCTCATTGAAAAGATTTGCGCTTGTAACAAAATCAGCTTTTTCTTTTAAGGCTGAACCAAGCTCGCCTTTCACACGGACAATTTTCCACGGTTCGCATTTTAAACGTGCTGCAACTGAAAGAAAAATATTTTCACCAAAAGCCAAAGCCTGTTGCGAAATGTCAAGACAGTAAAAAGTGATACATTTTTTTCTAAGTTCAGGACGAGACAAAAAAAGCGCAAGCGGAACAGTGAGAGGTCCAGAGCCAAGATCAAGAAAAACAGAAGAATCTTTTACATCGAAAAAATTTTTATCAATATTTGAAAAAAGCCGCACAAGCCGCACAAGATTCCACCAAGTATAATAATGAACATACGCGCTTAAAAGAACAGTCTGGTTCATGTAGCCAAGCCGACGCTCTCCACGCTCATCCGTAAGAAAATGGCTAAGGCTGCGGATTTGCCTTGGCAGCAAAAGTTTTTGCTTGGAATTAAGCGGATGTGTTGACTCAATAACTTTGTCAAAGTCTTCAATTATTTTTTTTGCATCTTCTGGAATATTTTCAGCGGAAAATAAATCTTCTAACGGCTTTACAAATTTCGATTTTTGAATCGAATATATTCTTTTTGAGCTTAGCTGTTTTTTTTCAGGAGCGTTGTTTTTCTTTAAATTCTGCTTTTCAAGAAATTCTTTTTTTCTCTGTTCAGATTTTATTTTATCCTTAAGTTTTATCCCCTGCCGTTTTTCGTACCACTTAAGTTGAATTTTCTCTTCCATCAATTTTCCTCTTGCCTCTTGGCTTTTTGAATTTCAAAAAAAAGCTCGCTCAAATCTGCCCGAATTTTTCTGATTTCCATCACGGCATCTGGATTGTTTTGGACATTTTCTGCATCTTCTATAATCTGATTTTTTGCACCTTCAATCGTAAATTTTTTTACATAAATCAGATATTTCAGTCTTAAAACAATTTCTACATCACGCTGCGAATAAATTCTTCGGCCGGAATAATCTTTCCGTGGAGCAAACCCAGGAACAGTTTCTTCCCAGTAACGCAAAACGTGCTGCTTGACTCCAGTGATTTTTTCAACTTGCCCGATGCTGTATTGCGCCATCAGAGTTCCTTTTCATTCTTTTCAGTTCTATCCTTCCACTTTTGACGGCTGGCTTTCATTTCAATCTGAACCGGAATATGATCAAAGCCCAAGTCTTCGCGAATTCTATTTTTCAAATAAGTAACATAAGTCAAAGGAACATTGTCTGGCCGGGTTGCAAAAATCAAAAAGTTCACGGGATTAATGCTAGTCTGAGTCATGTAGCGGATTTTAAAATGAATAGACCTTGTAGCTGGCGGCGGATATTTAAACAGCCAGTCTTTTAACGCGGTGTTCAAAGACGCAGTATCAACCTTGCGTGTAAGCTGACTGTAAATTTCCAACGCTGTATCCATTAGATTTTTTATTCCGTCATGATTTTTTGCGCTCAACGGAATAATCGGTGCCCAGTTCATCTGACCAAACATTGTCTGAATCCATTCTTTTGTTTTCTTTACAGTTTTGTTTCCTTGGTCTTCAAGCAAATCCCATTTGTTCAAAATAAAAACAACACCGCGGCCTCTTTCAAACGCAAGCCCTGTAATTTTTTTATCTTGTTCTGCCAAGCCTTCAACTGCATCAATCATAATAAAAGCAATATCGCATTCATCCAAAGTTTTTATGGCGCGGTTCACGGAATAATATTCAACATTTTCTTTGACTTTGGATTTTCGTCTGATTCCAGCAGTGTCCAAAATCTGAATATCATGTCCATTGTAGCGGAAACTTCCTTCAACAACATCGCGGGTTGTTCCTGCATAGTCGCTCACAATAGAAGATTCTGTATGTGTAAGAGCGTTACTCAAAGTTGATTTTCCAACGTTAGGTTTCCCAAGAATGGCAATACGGATTGGACGTTCTTCTTCTGAACCTTCTGTCACTTTTGAAAAATCAAGTCCTTCAATCATTTTTTCCTGAAGAACATTCAAGCCGTCGCCGTGAAACGCAGAAATAAGTGAAATGTCTTTAAAGCCATATTTCATGTAGTTGTATGCAAGATGCTCGTTTTTTCCGCCCTCAGTTTTATTGACGGCAACAATCAATTTGTCGGAATAACTTCTGAGCAAATGAATCAGTTCTTCGTCTTCAGAATTTATTTCAGTTGCGTCAAGAAGCAAAAGAATCTTGTCAGCCTTTTGAAACATACTGACAGTCTTTTCCACAACAAGATCGTCCATTTCACTTTCGCGGGATTTTAAATTCCGGGTAAGTTTATATCCACCCGTGTCCATAAGGTGAACAGGAAGCCCCGACAAAAAACAAGTTCCTTCAACAGGGTCGCGCGTAACGCCGGGAGTTGGATCTGTAATGGCGCGCTTTGTATGAGTAAGAGCATTGAACAAAGTTGACTTTCCAACATTAGGCCGGCCGGCAATTACAATCAATGGAAGATTGTTATATATTCTATCCGGGAAAAATTTCTGGCTGCGTTCTTTTCTGCGGCTTTCAATTTCTTTTTTTACGGAAGAATTTTCTTCATCTTCTTTTTCTTCTATCTGACGAATCTCAAGCTCGTCTTTTTTTTCTGGCTTTGGTTTTGAAAAGTCCGGCTTTTTCTTTTTATTTTTTTTCATTTGTTTTCCTGAATTTTAAAATACTGAACGGTTCGAAAGATTCTCAAGTTCCTTTATTGAAAAATGAGAAAGCATTTCCTTTATAACTGGAATTTGTTTTGGAATCATGCTTAAATTTCTAACGCCCATTCCGGCAAGAACAACTGCGCTTTCTTTGTTGCCTGCCATTTCTCCGCAGACAGAAAGAGGAATATTGAACTTTTCAGCATTTAAAATTGTATTTTTTATCATGCGCAAAACGGCAAGGCTAAATTCATTGTACAGCGGATTCACAGCTTGATTTTCACGGTCAACGCCAAGAACATACTGGGTCAAGTCATTTGTTCCAAGCGAAAAAAATTTCGAGTATGGAGCAAGACAGTCCGCGCAAATTGCAGCAGCGGCGGTTTCAACCATTATTCCAATCGGAACATCAGGATCAAAAGGAATGTTGTCTTCCTTTAAAGAAATGCGTATTCCCTTTGCAATTCCAAGGGCAGTTTCAACTTGAGAAACATCCGTAATCAGCGGAAGCATAATTCTTAAATTTCCGTAGACGCTCGCACGGTACAAAGCCCGCAACTGTGTTCTAAAAACTGAAGGACAGTAAAGCGACATTCTTATTGCGCGCAATCCCATCAGCGGATTTTTTTCAGAAACGGCAGGAAGGTCAGAACCTTCAACAATTTTATCTCCGCCTGCATCAAGAGTTCTTATTGTAACAGGCTTGTCGCCCATTATTTGAAGAACACGCTTGTAGGCTTCAAACTGCGCATCCTCACTCATTGAATTCGTATAAGAAGATGAAGACTGCTTGCTGAACTTTTGCGCGGAATTCATAAAAAGAAATTCTGTTCTAAAAAGTCCGATTCCATCCGCGCCGTTATCCAACGCAATCTGAGCTTCTTCCGGCGTTCCGATGTTCGCATAAAGTTTAAAAACAGTTCCATCTTCTGTTTTTGCAGGAACGTCCTTGAATTTCTGAAGGTTTACTCTGTATTTTTGCTCGGAAACAATTTTCGCGTTTGCGCTTGTCAAAGTCGCCGCATCAGGCTGAATTATAAGCTCACCGATATTTCCATCGACAACAATTGTTTCTCCGTTCTGCGCAAGATTCGCCGCGTCTTCAATTCCAACAACAACAGGAATTCCGTAGCTTTTTGCAAGAATGGCTACATGGCACGCACTGCTTCCTTCAGTAAGAGCAAGCCCGGCAATTTTTCGTTTTCCAAGAATCACCGTGTCGCTGGTTTTCATAGAGCGGCCGATAATAACCGCACCATCGGGAACAAGCCAAATGTCAAACGGATGATAGTCAAGCAAAATGTCAAGGACACGGTTAAAAACATCTTCAATGTCCTGAGCGCGTTCCGCCAAATATCCATTGTGGCTGTTGCGAAGCATATCCGCATATTCCCTGACTTTAAAATCCAAAGAATATTCTATATTAAGAAGTTTTTTTGAAAAGAAATCCTGAAGTTCTTTCATAAAAACAGGATCTGAAAGCATAAGCTGGTAAGTTTCAAGAACTTCACGCTGATCCTTTGTAATATCCTTGGTCGAAAGAAAATCAGAAAATTCCTTTTGAACCTGAGAGCAAGCGTCAGTCAGTCTTTGCCATTCAACATTAACTTCCTGAGCTGAAATTTTTCTTTTGGGGATTTTTCGTTCCTGCTCGTCTGGAAGAACAAACGCTTTTCCAATTCCGATTCCTTCGGCAGCAGAAATACCAAGGATTACATTCATTCTGATATAATAACGTCAAACAAAATGATAGTCAACTTTTAAGAAAATTTCAAAGTTGCCAAGTGAAAGCAGCACAAAAAATCTTTATTGCCTATAGAAATATTATCTGCTATAATTATAATATTATGCGTCTAAGGAAGAGAATTGCAATCATAGTTGATTATCTTGAAACAGAATACACACAGCGTGCACTCGAGGGTGCGCAAAATTTTCTAAAAAAACATAATGCGGAGCTTGTTGTGTTTCCGATCGGAACAATGAATGCCGTAAATTTCAACTATGAATATCAGAACCTCGCAGTCGCTTCCCACATAAATTCCAACAATGTTGACGGAATGATTTTTTTAACTTGCACACAGCTCAATAACGTTTCAACTGAATATTTGCGGATGTACTTAAAATCATTTTCTCCGCTGCCGGTTGTTTCTGTAGGCTGTGAATTTGAAGACATTCCGAGCATAACAATTTCCTGCAAACGGAGTATGTGCCAGCTTGTAGAGCATTTAATCTTGACGCACAAAAAAAAGAATTTCGCGCTTATGACTTTGGAAGGCGAATCGCAGGAAGCACAGGAACGTGAAAACGCTTTCAGGCAGACATTAAAAAAATACAAAATTGAATTTGACGAATCTAAAAAAATTTACGGCGGATTCACTTACGACACAGCAACTTCCGCTATAAGGGAATACAGAGAAAGAAAAGGTAAATTTGACTTTGAAGCAATTGTCGCGCTAAATGATGAAATGGCTTTTGCCTGCCTCGATGTCCTGAAAATGTACGATGTAAAAATTCCGCAGGAAGTAACAGTTACTGGTTTTGATGACGAAATCAGAGCGGCTTGCATAACTCCGTCGCTTACATCTATAAATCAAAATGTGGAAAAGCAAACCGAAGCCGCGGCAAAACTTTTGTGCAAAATAATAAACGGCGAAAACACTTCAATAAAAAAAGCAATAAGCTCGTATCCAATTTTCAGGCAGACTTGCGGATGCATTTCACTAAAAGACACAACCGGCGTTGGAATCGGAGTCAAGGGAAACAAAATTGAAGCTTCCGTAAAAAACATAATGGATTTTGGACTGAACAAATGGTATGCAAACAGAAATAATTTTATTCAGATTATTCAGCAATACTCAACTTTGCAAGCTGAAATCACACTGGACACTTTGCGGCAAAGAATAAACAGCGACTTGATTTCTTACGGAATAACAGCAGCTGCAATCTGCCTTTTTGAATCTCCAGTTTTAACTGAACGTTTTGACTTTTTCAAGTTCCCGGACAAAACCTATATTTTTTCAGCATTTGACAAGCAAAACAATTTTATACTCAGCCACAATGAGGAAAAAATTTATTTTGATCCAAAATCAAAAATACTCCCAGATGATTTTTTTTCTTCGATGGATGGAATGTATGTTTGTAGTTTGTTCAACAATTCGCTGATTTACGGCTACATAATTTACAGACCGGGTGATTACGATTCTTCCATTTATTCGATGGTTTGCAAAATGATTTCATCCAGCATCGCAAACGCAGTTACTTTCAGCCAGGCAAAAAACAAACTCAAGAAACTCGAAAAAGACTACAACAAAATCTGCGCAGTTTCTGTTACGGACGAGCTTACAGGACTTTTAAACAGACGCGGATTTATTTCCATAAGCTCAAGAATTCTTGAAACCGCCATGAACAGCGGACAAAGCGGACTTGTTCTTTTTGGCGATATTGACGGACTGAAAAAAATAAACGACACGCACGGACACGCCGCAGGAGACAGAGCCATAAAAAATGAAGCCGCGCTTTTAAAGAAAACATTCCGCTCGTCAGATGCAATCGCGCGTCTTGGAGGAGATGAATTTGCAATACTTGCAGCCGGACTCAATCAAGAAAATTTTTCAAAGCTAAAAGAACGGCTTCAAGTTTATTGCGATGAATACAACAAAAATTCAGGAGAACCATTCACGCTTTCAATAAGCATAGGCTCAGCTCCGTTCGGCGGACAAAGTGGCTACGACATAAATTCCTTGCTTGAATATGCCGACTCAGTTTTGTACAAAGAAAAACAAAAAAAATACGGATTTAAATTTAAAGGTAGAAAATGAAAATCGAAGCGAAATTTTATTCAGAAAAAAACAAAATTTATTTTTTAAACGGAACTGAACTCAACACAAAAAACAAAAAAATCATAGACGGAAAATGCTGCAAAAATAATTCCGAGCCAGAAGAAAATGCGCTTTATTCTATAAACGTTACGCAAGAACTCACAGGCACAGAAGAAAATGCAAACGAAGAATTTCTTGCAGAATTCAGAGACTGGCTAAAAAAACTTGAAGACAAAAATTCATTTGCAATAATAATTCCTTTCGCAGAAAATGCTTCTGCAACTCAAGAGCAAAAAGAAATTTTCACGGCAAGTTTCAAGCATTGCGCAAGAAGAATAAAAGACTGCGAAAACGTAATAGGCTTTTCAGTTCCAGAAAATGTTGAGCCGGACTTTTTTATATCGGAATTAAAGGCAAAACACGGTCATTATATTTTTTTCAGCACAGATGAAAATCTTCTTGCTTCTGATGAGAAAATCGCAAAGCTTTGAGACGGCAGTTTTTCAGCTTCAACAAAACATCATCATTTGCGAAATAACGCAATATTTTCAAAAGTTTTTCAGTAAATTCTCTTGAACATTTTTTTATTTTTTGTCAAAATAAAGGAAAAGTTGAATGAGTCCTGTTTATTTATTAAATTTTTCATGAGGAAAACAACTTTTATGGAGAATATACCATGGATTATGAGCACAACGATTTTATCAAACTTGTTTCAGGAACTGTAGCTTTCAGCCTGTTTTTTGTAGCTCTTTGTGTATGCACTCTTGTTTTTATCCCTGCGGAAAAGCCGGTAGAAAATACTGTGGCTTCAGAAAATGCAAAATCAAAAGCCTTTCAGGAGCAGACTGTAAATTATGAATCGCTTTTTGACAAGGAATATCCTGAGCTTGTAATTGAAAACAGAAAAAAAGATGATGCCGGACTTGTTCTTTACAAGCAGCCTCAAAGCAGAGCCGCAGTTGAATGGTACTACTCAAGAGTTGTAAACAGCCGCGAAGTTGCGCAAGCAGTGCTTCAGTCAGCAGAAGAATTCAATATTCCTCTTTCACTTGCGTTTGCACTCGCCCACACAGAAAGCAACTTTAAAGTAACGGCAATGCACAAAAACACAAACGGAAGCATTGACCGCGGACTTTTCCAGCTTAACAGCACAAGTTTTCCAAAGTTAGAAGAATCTGATTTTTACGATCCGAAGACTTCCGCGCATTACGGACTTTCGCATTTAAGATTCTGCCTGAACACAGCAGGAAATGAAATCGCAGCACTTGCAATGTACAATGCCGGAGCAAACAAAGTAAGAAAAAACAGCACACCTCAGATTACGCTTGACTACATTTCTAAAATTCAGAATTACAAGCGCGATCTTGAAGATAATTTTGCTGTTGAAGTTTTGGCTTTGTACAATACAGAAACACAGAAAAATCTGCTTGCAAAAAAGTTTTAGCCTAAAAATGAATGAAGCGTAACTTCACCGGAGTGAAGAACTTTTTTTGTTCCGTCAGCAAGTTCAACTAGAAGCCCTGCGTCATCAGTAATGTCCAGGGCTTTTGCTTTAAATGATTTTTCCTGACCAATCACAGGCAAGACATCCAGTTCCTTTCCAAGCAAAAAAGAAAGACTTTTATATTCGGGGATGATATTTTCACCAGAATTTAAGATTTCTGTTATTTCATCCAGGCAGCAAAATATCAATTTCTGACTGCTTATTTTTTTTTCAGATAAGAATTCAGCAGTAGAAATTCCGCCGGCTTTTTTGCGAAGCTCTTCTGGAAAATCATTTTTCACAACAAGATTTATGCCGATTCCAACCACAGCGGCTTCAACAATTCCTTTTGAAGAGTTTACAATTCCTTCAGTTAGAATTCCGCAGACTTTTTTTCCGCAGCAAAAAATATCATTCACCCATTTTATTGAGCAGCTTGCCCCAAACAATTTTTTTATGGCGCGGCAAACCCCAACGGCAGAAGTCACCGTGAACATCGCAGGATTTTTTATGCCTCCTTCCTTTACAACTGAAAAACTGAAATACGCTCCAGTCAAAGACGGCGAATAAAAAAAACGCCCCAAGCGTCCATGTCCGGAAGTTTGGGATTCAGCAGCAACAAGAGTATTGTTAAAAATTCCGCCGTTTTCTGTTAAAGTGCCGTCTTCATTCAAAAGAGGCGACATTGCATTTCCGCGGCGGATAAGCTCGGAATTTGTGCTGTCAATTTCTTTAAACATTTGGATTTTAAAATATTTTTCCCAACTGCCTAAAGAAATATTTTCAGCCTCAAATTCCTTTGACATTATTTTTTTCCAAGAGTTGAAAAAGAATTTACAGTTGAACAGAAAACGATTCCGCTTCCAGGCTCCTGTAAGCAAGCAAGATTTTTTACCGCATCAAGAACTGAATCTCTTTTTTCAGAATCTACAATAATCATAAGCATTTCTTTTTCAGGAACAATATGCATTCCAAAAAATTTAGCATCGTCTTCGCGCGCGGTTCCTCTTGCATTTATAACAGTTCCACCGCCAGCTCCAGCTTTTCTTGCCGCAGCCATCGCGTCATCTGCATAACCCTTATTCAAAATTACAGAAATTAAAGTCTGTTTTCCTTCTGACATAGCGTCGCCTTCCTTTCCTTTTATAATTCCCGCTTTTACCATTGTGTCCGACTCCAAAGCGCAAAGATAACCAAAATCTTTTTTTTCATTTTCGCAGGCTTCTTGAACCGCTGAAAAAATTTTTTCTTTATTTTCCTGCTCAACAAGAATAAGAACAATGTCCTTTGTTTTTGCTCCAAGTCCCAAAGCATCCGCAAGTCCGCTTGAAGAAATTCCTTTTCCGCGCAAAACAGTTCCACCAAAACTTCCAGCCTTTACAGCAGAATCAGAAACAAGCTCGGCTTTATTCTGCGGAACTTCAGCTAACAAAAGATAAAATGCACTCATTGCTTAACCTCCTTTTTTCTTGTCTTCAGCTTGAAAATTATTCCAAGAATCTGAATTGCAATCAGCGGAGTCATGGCAACAAGGGCAATCACTCCGAACGCTCCAGCAGCAGAATCGATTCCGCTTGCAGAAGCCGCGCCGATTGTAAATGAAAGAATAAACGTGCTAGTCATAGGACCAGATGCAACTCCTCCGGAATCAAAAGCGATTCCCATAAAAAGCGGAGGACTAAAGAAAGTCAAAAGAAGCGCAACAGCATATCCCGGAATCAAAATGTACCACAAGCTGAATCCATACAAAATGCGGATCATGCACAATGCGATTGAAGCCGCAACTCCAAGTGAAAGAGTCGCAAGAATAACTTTTCTTCTGATGTTTCCGCCGCTTACGTTTTCAACCTGCTCTGTAAGAACCCAAACAGCCGGCTCCGCGCAAACCGTTATTGCCCCGAACAAAAGCGAAACTAAAATTATAAGCACAACCCAAATTCCACCATTAGAAAAGGCCGCCTGCCCAAGAACACTGCCAAGCATTTTTCCTGCGCTCATAAATCCGCCGTCCGCTCCAACCAAGAACAAAATTAGTCCAAAAAAGCAATACAAAATTCCCTGGGCAACTTTTCTAATTTGAACTGGAGGAAGCTTTAAAAGTAAAATTTGGAAAACCGCAAACATTATTACAAGCGGAAGCATCGACATAAAAACTTCACGTACAACTTCCGGCAGATATTCAATAAAAACTGAAAGTCCTTCCTGAAGATTATCAGCAGAAGATTCCGCCGAACTAGAAACCGAAGAAGATGCGCCTGCGCCAGAAAGATTCAGAATCATTCCGTAGACACAAACTGCGGCAATAGGTCCGATACTTGCAATTCCCGTAAGACCAAACGAACTGTCGCTTGTTCCGCCTTCCTTTGAAGAACCTGCATGACGAACAGAAGCAACACCCATTCCAAGAGCCATGATAAACGGAACTGTCATGGGTCCTGTTGTCGCTCCGCCCGCATCAAACGCCGCGCCTTGAAGTTCTTTTGGGCACACAAATGCAAGAGAAAACAATACAATGTATGAAATAATCAAAACAGTTCTAAGATTAAGAGAAAATACAGTTCTGCAAAGTCCAATTGTTATAAAAAAACCTACACCAAGCGCAATGCCCAGAACAAGTCCCCATTTGTTCACATTTGAAGAAAGACTTTTTATTTGATCCGCAAGAACTTGAACATCAGGCTCGGCAATTGTAACCATAACGCCAATCAAAAATGAAGCAGAAAGAAGCAAGGCAAGATTCTTTTTACTTGTAAGAGCCGCGCCGCTCCTTTCACCTATAGGAAGGATTCCAATGTCAACGCCAAGCAGAAAAAATGTAAGCCCAACAACGACAAGAATTCCTCCTACAATAAACCTTACAATTATGTTAAGGCTTAAAGGAGCAACGGTGAGCGAAAGCAAAAGAACAATCACCATAATCGGGAAGACAGAAAAAAATGTCTCCTTGAATTTTTGAAACAGGTTCATCAATTCTCCAATAAAAAGCCAATGAGAAAGTTTTAACTTTCGATTTGACTTTTTAACGCAATCTCTCAACAAAGTGAACTCGCAACGCAAGTTTCCAGCGGAAATTGCACATGATAAAGGAAGTTTGCAACGCAAACTTGTGAACAAAAAACTTGACGCTATTTTAGGCAAAGTTTTTTATTGCACTCTCCTAAAGTATGAACGAATTAGAAAAATACTTTTATAAAAAAGACCGTTGAAAGCTATTGCTTCCTAGCCGCATTCTAGCATTATTTTTTTAAGCTAAACTACGATAAATTTTTGTAGCAATTCCAGCCCTTTTCCCTGATTTCCTTGACCCAGCGAGCAGCAAATTTTTTTGCACCTTCCAAGTCATGGTCTTTGTAGTTTCCGCATTCAACTTCTGTGCTTCCAGGAATTTCTTTGTTCCAAGCCGCAACTTTTTCAAGAACATTGCAAAGATGCTCGGCAATATAAGATTCCTCGTGGTCTCCCCAAACCGTAAGATAAAATCCAGTTCTGCATCCCATAGGGCTAAAGTCAATTACAATGCGCGGAAGCTCATCTCTTATATATTCAGCAACAAGATGCTCCAAAGTGTGAATCGCTCCAGTCGGCATAAACTCCTTGTTCGGCTGGCAAAAACGGACATCATACTTGCTTACAATGTCGCCCTTTCTACCAGTTTTTTCAGAAGCCAAGCGCACAAAAGGAGCTGTAACCTTTGTGTGATCCAAATTAAAACTGTCCACGTTGTATTTTTTTTCAGACATAATTTTCCTCCGTTTTCAATTTACTATTTTTGAATAAGAAAAACTTCAACATTTTTGGGAAATTCAAAAATAAAATCCGCGCCGCAGTTTTCAAATTCTTCTTTTGTTCCAAAGCCCCAAAGAATTCCTGCGCACTTTATTCCAGCAGAATGCGCGCCGTCCACATCATAATGCCGGTCGCCAATTAAAATGCATTTTTCTTTTTCGTTTGAAATTCCGTTTGATTCCAAAACATATTTTACAACATCGCATTTTTCAACACGGGATTTTTCTTCCAAATCGCTTCCGCCCACAAAATCAAAAAGATTAAGGATTCCCTTGCGCTCAAGAATTTGCTTTGCGTAAACTTCCGGCTTGCTTGTTGCAACAAATATTTTTTTTTCGGCAGCGCGCAGATTTTTTATAAGCTCAACAACGCCGCTGTAAAGTTCAGCTTCGAACATTCCTTTTTCCGCATAATAATCTCTGTAAACCCGCATTGCGTTTTGAATTTCATTTTCTGGAAGCTTGAGTGTCTTGGAAAAACTTTCTTTTAACGGCGGACCAATCATCGTGCTGTAAACCGCGCGGTCAATTTTTAAGCCGTAATAAGCAACAACTTTATCAAACGAATTAAAAACACCTTTCGAAGTGTCCATTAAAGTTCCGTCAAAATCAAAAAGAATATAGTCAAACATTATTCCATTCCCAAGAAAAGTTTGTAGCCGTTGTATGCCTGCTGAATGTCTTCTTTTGAAGTGATTTCCCACGGAGCGTGCATACTCAAAACCGCAACACCGGCATCAAGGACGTACATTCCATATTTCGCGGCAAGATGCGCAATTGTTCCTCCGCCGCCCTGATCAACTTTTCCAAGTTCCGCAAGCTGATACTTTACATTTCCAGAATCAAGAACATTTCTAAGTTTTGCAATGAATTCAGGATCCGCATCACTTGCCCCGGACTTTCCGCGCGAACCAGTATACTTTTGGAAAACAATTCCGCCTCCAAGGAATGAAGAATTTTCCTTGTCAAACAAGCTTGCATTCATAGGGTCATAAGCTGAATTTACATCGCTAGAAAGCATCCAGCTGTTGTTCAGGCAACGGCGCACAGAAAGCTCTGAATATTCACCAAGCCGGGCAACAACTTCCGCAACAGCGTTTTCCATAAAATGGCTTCCCATTCCAGTCGCACCGTAGCTTCCGATTTCCTCCTTGTCAACGCAAATGCAGCAGTTTGTTCTGGAAGAAGCATTGCTGTCCACCATCGCTTGTGCAGAAGTGTAAGCGCAAGAGCGGTCGTCCTGTCCGTAAGCCAAAATCAAGCTGCGGTCAAAACCCAAGTCTCTTGGAGCGCCAGCCGGAACAACCTCAAGCTCAGCGGAATTAAAATCCTTTTCTTCAATTCCGTATTTTTCATTTAAAATATCAAGAACAAGTTTTTTTGCCTTGTCTTTTTCCTTTGACTCTGAATCTTCGTTTTGTGCTGAAGGAATTTCGCTTCCGCAGATTAAATCCAAACTTTCTCCGTCTATAAAATCAGCGGCGGTTTCTTTCATCTGTTTTTGGGCAAGATGCGGAAGAATATCAGAAATGCAGAAAACAGGCTCGTCGGATTTTTCGCCAATTGAAACCTTTACAGTAGAACCATCTTTTAAACAGACAACTCCGTGCAAGGCAAGCGGCAAAGTAACCCACTGGTATTTTTTTATTCCGCCGTAATAATGCGTGTTCAAATAAACAATAAAATCTTTTTCATAAAGCGGATTCTGCTTTACGTCCAAGCGAGGAGAATCAATGTGCGCCCCAAGAATATTCATTCCGTTTTCAATAGAGCCTGTGCCGATTTCAAAAAGCGCAATGCTTTTATTGCGTTTGCAGACATAGACTTTTTCACCCGGCTTTAAGGAGTCAGTTTTCTGAATGTCCTTGTATCCATTTTTTTCCGCAAGATGAATTATAAGAGAAACACATTCGCGCTCAGTTTTTCCGTTTTCAAGAAATTTCTTATATTCTTCTATTAAATTCATTTTTGTTCTCCAAATAATTTTTCAAAAAGTATAGCATAATATAAGGAAAAAGTCAGTCTGAAAAAAAATCCAACTGCCACTCAATCCACCTATTTTTTCAGCGTTGAATTTTTAAAGAAACTGTGTTATAATAATCTCATTATGGCAAAACCAAAGACAGAATTTTCTGTAAACCAAAAAGTTGTTTACCCAAGCCAGGGCGTTGGAAAAATCACAGAGATTTTCAAAAAAGACTTCAACAACGAGCCTACATACTACTACAAAATTTATCTTGAAGTTTCCGACATGAATGTAATGGTTCCTGTTTCAAGATCAAAAGACCTAGGAATCCGCGCAATCGTTTCAAAAGATGAAGCGCAGACAGCACTGAATTCAATCAGCGATGACTTTGAGCCTCCTACTTCCGACTGGAAACTCCGCTATCAGATGAACCTTGACCTGCTCAAAAAAGGAACAATCGGCGACATTGCGGCAATCGTGCGCTGTCTTTACCACCGCTCAAAGGTAAAGGAACTTCCAATTCTTGAGCGCAAGCTTTACGACAATGCAAAAAAACTTCTTGAGGACGAAATTGCAGAAGCCTTTGGAATTTCCAACAAGGAAGTTGAAGCCATGTTGCATGAAAAACTTGAGCCGCTCGGTTTAAAGATTGAAAAGAAACAAGCCTTTGCTGACGATGATGAAGACGAAGATGAGTTTGAGGAAGAAACTTCATCTAACGAAAAAGACTCCGAAGAGTTTGACAGCGAGGATGATGATTAATAAAGTTCTTGTCATAGCCGCCGCAGGCTCTTCCAGCCGGATGGGACTTGGCAAAAAAAAAGAATACCTTCCATTAAAAAAGGGAACTGTGCTTTCTGAATCAGTCCGTGCATTTATTGAAGCTTCAGATTTTTCAGAAGTCATAGTTTCCATTCCTAAAAACGGTGAGAAGGAAGCAAAAGCCGCACTGCTTGCCGACACAGAGATAAAAAGCCTTTTAAAGAACACAACGCTGACTTTTACGGAAGGCGGAGCTACAAGACAAGAGTCAGTTTTCAAAGCGCTTTGCAAAATCAAAAACAAAAATTCAATTGTCCTAATCCATGACGGCGCGCGTCCGTTCGTTTCAAAAAAAATAATTCAGGATGTAATTTCTAAAGCGCAAGAATTTGGTGCGGCAGTTCCGGCAATTCAGCCTGTTGACACACAAAAAGAAATTGCGCCGGACAGAACAATCAGCCGTCATCTTGTAAGAAAAAATTTGGGAGCCGTGCAAACTCCGCAGGGATTTTTACTTGAACCGCTGATTGAATGCCACAAGGCTGCTTTTCAAAAAAAACTTGAGTTCACGGACGACACAGAAGTGTGGGACGCTTTTCCAAATTTTACAGGCGGAAAAAAAGTCCACATTGTTGAAGGCAGCGAAAAAAACAAGAAGATAACCTTTATTCAGGATATTTCCAAGGAAACAAAAATGGTCCGCATAGGAATTGGAACAGACTTGCACAGACTTGTTGAAGGCAGAAAATTTATTTTAGGCGGAGTCGAAATCCCATCGGAAAAAGGCGAGCTTGGACATTCAGACGGAGACGTTCTGCTTCATGCAATCAGCGACTCTCTTTTGGGAGCTTCCGGCATGGGAGACATAGGCTCTTACTTTCCAAGCGAAAATCCAAAATGGAAAAACGCTGATTCCGCAGAGCTTCTAAAAAAAATCTGGGCGGACATAAAATCAGCAGGCTGGACTTTAGGAAATCTTGACTGCGTGATAGAAACAGAAAAACCAAAGTTGCTTCCCTGGCGCGAAAAAATAATCAGCTCAATTGCAAAAATACTTGAAACTGCATCAGAAAAAATTTTTGTAAAAGCAAAGACAAACGAAAAGCAAGACGCTGTAGGAGCAGGCAACGCAATAAAGGCATACTGTGTATGTCTATTAGAAAAAACTGAATAATTTCCAAGCATTTTCTTTACAAATGCAACTTTTTAGCATATATTGTAAACATGAACACAGTAGCAATGAATGTTAGAGTTGACAAAAATCTCAAGGAACAGGCGACGGAGCTTTACAACGATTTGGGGCTTTCGCTTTCGAGCGCAATCAATATGTTTCTGCGGCAGTCTGTGAGGGAAAATGGATTGCCATTCAAGCCGCAGCGGACGAGGCGCAAGAGCGAGATTGAGCTTGCATCTGAGGAAGCCGACCAGCTTATGAACGACCCGAATGCGAAAACGTACGAGGCTCCGCAGGAACTTTGGGATGAAATCGGTTTATGAGCGAAAATTTCTACAAATATAAAACCAGAGCAACAAAGCGGTTCAAGAAACATGCGAAACTTGTAAAAAAGCGCAGCGTGAAAGATTCAGAAAAGCTGAAATCCGCAGTTGAACTTCTTGCAAAAGGCGAAAAACTTCCCGAACGATTCCGCGACCACGAGCTTGCAGGAAATCTTAAAGGCAACCGCGAATGTCATATTCTGCCGGATTTGCTTTTGATTTACAGGATTTTCAACGATATTCTGATTCTTGAGCTTGTTGACACCGGCAGCCATGCGGATTTGTTCGGAATGTAAAAACCGCATTTATTTTTCTTCTATTAATAGCATCAAATCCATTACAAATAAAAATCAAGCGTTCCTTATCTTGGAAAACGCTTTTTGTATGTTTTCAAGGACTTCGCTTCTTAAAGTTTCTTCTATACTTATGACATTTTCGGCGATTTTTTCTTTTTCTGATTCTTCACATTTTCCAAAAAGGCGGACAGGCTCAATTCCAAGTGAACGCGCGATGCTTTCGATTGTTTCCGGGGAAGGAAAATACTTGCCGTTTTCAATACTGTTTATGTAGTTCGAGCTTTTTCCGATTTCGAGCGCAAGGTCAAGCTGGCGCATTCTCTTTTGTTTCCTGAAAAATTTGAGATTCTGAATGAACTGTTGCCGCAAAGTCTGCATACACATACTATGGCAATGTTTTTAAAACTATGTACATCTAAATAAAATGTGTATTTCTGCATATTTTGTTGACAATAACTGCATTTAGATGTATTATTACATTCATATTAAATGTATCGTGGAATATTATCACGATAAAAGGAGTTTTTTATGAAAAGTTTTAAAAGTATTTCAATGTTTGCAGTAGTACTTTTATGCGCAGTGTCTTTATTTGCAAAGTCGGAAGGTGTGGTTATTGAGCCAAACTCTCCGGAAAATCCCTTTTTATCAACATCATGGGATTGTAAAGGAACAACTCTTTTTGAATTTTCGGAAGACGGAAAGATGACGTATGGATTTTCTGAAGTTTCATATAAGCTAAAGAAAATCGACGAATCTTACGAGCTGACTTTTAAGGTTGGTCCAGTAAAGTCGGTTGTTACACTGGAAAACAAAGATTCTACGACAGCAATTTGTAAAACAAAAAGTAAAACTATGATAACTATGGTTTGCACTAAAAATTAACAGTTTTCTATGCAGCAGGAATATTGCGCACACTACAATATTCCTGCTTTTTTTTATGAAAAAATTATAAAGGGGAATTTTATGGAACAAATCAAAAATATTGACGAACGTGTTGTAATGTTTTTTACACATTATGAAGTTGTAAGAAAACGCGGAAGCCTTATTGAAGCCACACGAAAATGGTGGAGATGTTCAGAAGACAAAGCAATGTCTGCCGACTACGTTTTTTCTGTAATTTCAGGCATAGTGCAAGAAGTCTATATAGCAACAGGCTGCCACGAAGAATTTGATGACGGCACGGCGCAACCTCATTTCTTTGGAGCACGCAAAGTGTTTGAACTCGAACTTGCTTCAGATAGTGTCCGCACAAAATACAATGGAAAGCGGCTTCCTCCAGAATACATTGGAGGTCAAAATCCCGTAAGATACAATTTTTAGCAAGAAAAAATAACTAAAAGGAGAAATTTAAGATGAAAAAAATTTATTTACTTATTATTGCCTTTGTATTGTCAATTTTTACTTCCTGTGCAAGTGCGCCACTGCCTGAAGGTGTAGGAAATGGTTCAGAATCGGGATATATATTTGAAAATGCAACATTGCCAGATGGGAAAACGATGAATATGCGTCTTTTTAAGACAATGAATGAAGTAAAATCGTTTTTCGAACAAAATGCGCCAGGAAAATGGTTTATGAAATATTCCATAGCAGGTAAAAATATATTAAGAATACAAAGCAAAAACTACCAACTTTCAAATGATGAAATTTATATTCAGCCATGTACACTAGAAGAACTTGGTAACTTAGGAACAACGATGGTTGAAAAAGGTTTACCAATTGCGACAGCTGTATTAGAACACGGAAAAGAAATGAGACAGATTTCGATTTCTTTATATAAAGATTGGAAAACAGCGCGTTATTCAATAATAGATTACATTGATGAGGCGGCATACAAAGAGGAAGCTAGAAAAAAGCGTGAAGAAGAGCGCAGAAGAAGCAAAAAAATTGCAAATACAATAGCTCCTTTTTTTGGGATTCAACAACAAACAAACAATGTTGTCTATCGTCTTGATTTTGTAGAATACAGTGACGGCTGTCTAGTCTTATCAGATCGTAAGCACTATGAGGGAACTGCGATGTATACAAGCAAGTATGGATATGTAGATGAAACACATCGAAATGACAACACAATTATAAATTCTGAAATAGGAAATTTTAATGCTATAATCCAACGATATAATGCTGTAACAGAAGAAAATCAAGAAAATGCAAGAAAAAACACTCCTGTTGGAAATTCCTATTATGTCTATAGAATTTCTACAGATAGAATTTGGATTCCTGGAAAAGCCGCTTCTTATACATCTAATTCATTTGATCCAGGTAGACCTGGAGAATCCTGTCCATTATGGCACTATATAATCTGGCGTGTTGACGTACAGTAATAAACACCTTAAAATAAACTTTGTATAAGGTCTTCAGATTATTTTAAGAAGTCCTAAATCATTACCTAGCACATTTTGTGATAAGTAATGACAATTTATTTAAAGGAATTTTTTAAGGACAAAGAAAGCTTATGAGCATGAGCTGGCACAGGAATCGCAATCTGTCAAAAGATGAATATCTGATGAATTTCAATGAAAGTGTAAAACCTGCTCAAACTGAAAAAGATAGCAAAATAGAAAATGCGTATAGGCAAGCTGCCGAAATCCGAAAGTTTGAAATTGAGCTTTTCTGGAAGCGCGCAGGATACTTTTGGGCGTTCATCGTTTCTATCTATGCCGCATTTTTCAATGTTCAGAAAGAATTCTACTATGACAAATGTACTGGCTTTAAGCACGGAACAATTCCCTTGCTCTCACTTTCTGCCCTGGGATTTTTCTTTTGTCTCGCATGGCTTTTGTCTAGTTACGCATCAAAATTCTGGCAGGAAAACTGGGAAAATCACATCGATCTTCTGGAAGATTATGTTACAGGACCGCTTCACAAAATCTATTCCGCAGGAGAATCGTTTTCAGTTTCAAAAATAAACATTGCGGCTGGCTACGTTGTTTCATTCTTTTCTGCCGGACTGTTTGTATTCGAGCTCGTTGAATTCTGCAGGAATTTAAAGCTTAATCACTTCCTGATTTTTCTTGTGCTGATTGTGCTGTTTGCTTGCGGCGTGGCAGGATTCATCTTTCAAGTGAAAGGCAATAATTCTGATGACGGCGAAATGCATTTTGACAAGAAAATTTATGAGGAAAACTGACAAGTGAAAAAAAACAATCCTTTTTTATTGCTTTTTATTTTCATGGGATTTTGCCTTGCCATTTTATACGGATTTTTTGAGCTGGGGGATTTTTGGATGATGGAAACTACTGAAAAAGTTTTAATGACAATTTTTGGTTGTCTTATATGTTTAATTACAGGCATTACTGTTTGTATTGAAATTTGGAAATCCAAACCTTACATTGTAGATATAGAAAATTCAAAAATTATTCTTGATGGCAAATCCTTTTCTTCTGTATGTGTGCTTGCAGATGATACCGGCAAAGTTCCTGCTGGAATGGAAAGCGTTGTAATAACTGGAAATTTTTGTTTGTGCAAAAAACATTTCACAAATTTGAATAACGTAAAAAAGATTTATTTTTTTAATAAGAAGCACAGAATCGATGCAGATTTGTTTGAAAGTGCAAAAGATAAAATCGTACTTAGATGTAAAAATAAGAAACTGCTTGTTGAATTTCATTAATTTGAAAAAATATCAAAACTTACAATAGAGCATGAAAATAAACATTCTTCTTTTCAACAAATTTGAAACGCTCGACGCATTCGGACCTGCCGAAATTTTCGGAAAAGGGCAGGAATTTGAACTTGACTATTTTTCAGTTGAAGGCGGAATTATAACAAGTTCGCAAAATGTTTCCATTGTAACAAAAACGCTAACAGAATCAAAAGAAGATTGCGTCTGGCTGATTCCAGGCGGAGAAGGAACTCGAAGTCTTGTTCACGATGAAGATTTCCTTTTCAAACTAAAGCAACTTGCCAAAAAATCAAAGTTCTGCCTTTCAGTCTGCACAGGCTCTGCCCTTCTTGCAAAATGCGGCGTGCTTGACGGAATCCGGGCGACTTCAAACAAAAGGGCTTTTGATTGGGTAAAAACAGCTTCACAAAAAACGATTTGGGTTGAAAAAGCTCGCTGGGTCGTATGCGGAAAATTTTACACATCATCTGGAGTCAGTGCCGGAATGGACATGGCGTTGGGTTTTGTTTCCGACATTCTTGGCAAAGACAAAGCAAATGAAATTGCCAAACGGATTGAATATGTCTGGAATGACAACCCGGAAAAAGACGAATTTTCAGCAATTTAAAAGGAAACAAAAACATGGTTCAAATCAGAAAGGCAACGGATGCGGACATCGACGCACTGATAAAATCCAGATGCCGGACGATGCGTGAAGTCTGTAGCTTCGGTGAAAACTATGAATTTTCCGCCGAGTTCATGGAAAGCACAAGGGAATATTTTCTGCGCGGAGACGGAACTACCGTAATCGCAACTGATGATTCTGCCGAGCCGCCGAAAATTGCCGGAAATGCGACACTCTGCTACACAAACTTGATGCCGACATTTTCTCACCCAGGCGGAAAACGCGCGCATCTGATGAACGTGCATGTTGAAAAGGAATTCCGCCGCAAGGGAATCGCCCGCAGAATGATTGAGCTTCTTGTTGACGAAGCAAAAGAACGCGGCGTTACAGAAATCAGCCTGGACGCAACCGATGACGGCCGAAAACTCTACGAGGCAATGGGCTGGCACGAAAACAGCGAGGCGATGGTGAAGGATTTATAGAAGAAAACAATCCTAACTGTGAGGCTCAAGCAGCCAGTCAATTATATTCTTATGGATAATTCCGTCCTGCGAAAAATCAAATTTATCAGCTGAAAGGACATACTTCGGGAAGTTGTCTTTTACGTTTTTATATGCGCCGAATTCACGCTCAACAGTCGCCTCATCGGCAAGAAGATAGCATACCTGAAAGTAAAGCTTTTCATTTCCTTTTTGCGCAACAAAATCAACCTCGGCATTTTTCAGAGCGCCTATGTAGACTTCATATCCGCGGCATTTAAGTTCATTGTAAACTATATTTTCAAGACTTGCGCCGATGTCGATTTTTACGGAATGAATTCTTGCAAGGCTCACGTCCGCCAGATAATATTTGTCAAATGTTGAAAGAACTTTTTTTCCCTGAATATCATATCTTGAAACTTTGTCCGCAATGCAAGAGCTGCAAATAAACAAAAGATAATTGTAAAGAGATTCCTTTGAGCATTCCCGGTTCTCAGATTTCAGAAAATTTGCAATCGACTTTCCGGAAAAAATCTGCGACATATTAATAGAAAGATAATCAATAATCTTGCTCAGTAATGCCACATTTTGAATTTTATAGCGGGAAATAATATCCTTCAATACAATAGAATCATACAAATCAGAAAGAAAAACTTTGAGCTCATCGTCGCTGTGCAAGGAAAAACGCTGCGGCATACCGCCCCAACGGATGTAATCCATAAGAGCATTCTCATCCGCTTTTTCTATTCCCTGAATTTCAAGGCTTTCCGCAAAAGTGAACGGCAGAATTTTAAATGAAACATAGCGTCCGGAAAGCAGCGTCGCCATCTCGCCGGACATAAGATTTGCATTTGAGCCTGTGATGAAAATGCTAGTATTCAAAAGCCTGAAAGAATTGACTGCCTTTTCAAAGTTCGTGACATTTTGAATTTCATCAAAAAAAAGATAATATTTCTTCTCATCAGTCATCAGGTTCTTCACATATTCAAAAAGCGAAATTTCGTCTTTTAATGAAGCAAAGTTCAGGTCCTCAAAATTGATGAAGATTTTATGCGAGTCGTCCGCTTTAATTTCATCTGCAATCTGCCTTAAAATAACAGATTTTCCGCAACGGCGGATTCCAATCAGCACTTTGACAAGTTCGTTTTCATAAAAAGGCCGGATTTTTTTGAGCCAGTTTTCTCTTATTACCATACTGTTATAATAGACCAAACCGAAAAAAAATGCAACCTGTACGGTTCAAACGTACTAAATTGATAAAAATACAATTTTGTTCGGTGGACAAGGACTGAAATATAACTTATTAGAATTACAGTCACTTCACAAAAACAGTGCAGCCACAAACAGAAGCGTTCTTAACTTTACAAAGGCGGCAAAATTTATTTAAACTGACGGAAAACACCTGTCAGCGAGGTTTATATGCCGCAAAAGCTCACGGACGAACAGATTCTAAAAACCGCAATGAGACAGTCGGCAATCGACATGAACTGCTGCGCGGAAGATTTTCTTATGAGCAAAAACAAAATCGTAATCTCAAAGGAAAATGCGGACGCACGCCGTTACCTCAAGCTTCCGTTCGCCGCAGACCTTGTGAGCTACGGAAACAACATTGTCGCATCCTGCTCGCCCGAACTCTGCGCAATCGTTGAGGAATACATCTCATCCTTCGTGTGGTACCACTGCTTTGAAACTCCGAATATGCACGTGCTTTCCCAAAAGCTGCGTCCACTCGGATTCGACGTGTGCTTTATGGCGGAATACTGGCTGCCCGACGTGAATAAGCTTTTTTCGGAAACTGAATCCGGCAAGAACAGAAACGGCTTCACCACAAAAATTCTTGAGCCGCGCGATTTTCAGAACCTTTACGTTGACGAATGGAGCAACGCTCTCTGCGCGGACAGAAAAAATCTTGACGTGCTTGCGGTAGCCGCATTCGATTCAGATTCGCAAAAACCCGTCGGACTTGCAGGCTGTTCCGCGGACTGCGACACGATGTGGCAGATTGGCGTTGACGTTCTTCCCGGCTTCCGGCGAAAGGGAATTGCCTCCACGCTCACAATGGAACTTGCAAAAGAAACTCTGCGGCGCGGAAAAATTCCTTTCTACTGCTGTGCCTGGTCGAACATCGTCTCCGCCCGAAACGCAATCAGAAGCGGCTTCCGTCCCGCCTGGTGCGAGCTGACCGCCAAACCGGTTGAGGAAATTGAAAAGATGAACAGGGAAAGGTGAAGATTTTCCGCATCCATGCACATCAATGTTATGCTTAGAAAACAACCGTTGTACTATTAAACAGTACGATGTTTATTTTCAGAGGAAATTAAAGCTTGTGCCAAAATAAATAAAAAAATGCTATTATCTTTGCTTCGTAAAATATACTTGCCATAAAATAAAAAATTCATCACTTCTTCCTCTTTACAAAAATCGCAAGTTGATTTAGACTAACGAGCGTTAGTAATTAAGCGAGGTTTATATGTCGGAAAAAATCACAAAGGAAAGCATTATAAAATCTCTTTTGGACACAGCATTTTATAAGTCTGCAGGCGGAACAAGTCTTTCTGACATAGCCGAATCGCTTGGAATAAAAAAGGCATCGCTTTACAATCACTTTGAAAGCCGCAGCGACATAATCGAGCGGGCAACTTCTTCCTGCGCCGAATATTTAAAAAGCATTTCATTTATTCCAGCCGAAATTGAAAACGTGGCAAAAAAATATCCTGTTGAAACAGTCCTAAAAGGAATCGTGAGCCGCTACGTAAAAATGCACGAAAAAGCTCCGCTGTTTCAAATTTACACTTTTGTGGAAAGCCAGAAATATTTCGACATAAAAACCGCGCAGATTATAAAGGAAGAAAATGAAAAGCTCGAATCCCAGACTGAAATCGTGCTTGAATGCCTTTTGAATTTGGAAAAAATAAAAATTACAAAAGAGCAAATTCCGGGAATTTCAAAATGGTTCTGCGCCGGAATAAACGACTTTTTAAATCGAAGGCTTTTGGAACGCAAGCAAGCTGTAGTGCAAAATCCCAAGAGCGGCGAAGGAGAACTTTTTACACTTCAGTCTGACGACAAGGGAATTGACGAAATCAACAGGCTTGTAGAGCAGTTCAGCAGACTTTTGTGTGCATAAAATTTTTTAAAGATTCTATGAGGAAAAAATGAATCAGATAAATATGCCTTTGATTGACAGCCAGCATCTTTTTTTGCTTTTTATTTTTTATTCTTTTGTCGGATGGATTTGCGAGGAAATCTGGGTTTCTTCACTTTACAGAAAAATCGAAAAACGCGGAATGCTGCACGGTCCGATTTGCCCTATTTACGGATTCGGCGCGCTTATAATTCTTTTTGGAATTTATCCTTGGCGTGAAACTTGGTTCAGGCTTTTTGTGGCATCCGCAATTTTAGCTTCTATTCTGGAGTATTTTTCAAGCTGGCTTTTGGAAACTATTTTCCACACAAAATGGTGGGACTATTCAGCACATAAATTCAATTTAAATGGAAGAATCTGTCTTTTAAATTCATGCGCTTTCGGACTTGGCGGAGTTGCGCTTGAGCATTTTCTGCATCCAATAGCCGTAAACTTGATTTTTGCTCCCAAAATTCAGCCGTTCATTCCTTCAATTTACTATGCGTTCAGTACAATTCTCGGAATCGATGTGATTTTCACGATAAAGCGGCTTGTAAGATTCAGCGAGACAATGGAAAAACTCAAGATGTTTGGCGAGCAGCTCAAGGAAAAATACGGAAGCGAATCTTGGTTTGCAGACACAAACTTGCACACAATGATTCAGTCTGTAAAAGCTAGAATAGAATCCGGCTCAATTCAGGCAAGCGAAAAAATGAGGGAACGGCTTGAAAAATTCTCACGCAGGCAACGCAACGAAGAAAGCCTTTTCAGGAAATTTCCTACAATGTCCAGCCGCGAATACAAACTTCCGCTTGACCACATAAAGCAGACGCTCAAGGAATATATCGAAAAGAAACGCAACGAACGGCTGAGCAAAATCCGCAAATAACTAACACTTTGAAAATTACAACAGATTGCCGTGTCAAGCGTGGCAATGACAAACCGTTTACAAAGCAAAAAACACCAAAATATTGTGATTTTTCTCACATAAAGGCGATTTTCAGCGTAAAATCAGCAAATTCTGGCAATTTTTGTAAGCCTTGGCTAAATTTCAATGGAAACGCCTTCTTTTTTCTTATAAAATTAAGTAAATTACAGCAAAATTATTGTGATTTTTCTCACAAATTAAATTAAAAGGGGTACAGAATGTCAAGAGTATACAATTTTAGCGCAGGTCCATCTTGCTTGCCGGAAGAAGTTTTAAAAGAATGCGCGGCGGAAATGCTTGACTACAACGGAAGCGGTCAGTCAGTAATGGAAATGAGCCACCGCTCAAGCACATATCAGGCGATAATTGACCATGCGGAATCCCAAATCCGCAAGCTCATGAAAGTTCCCGAAAACTACAAAATCCTTTTTTTGCAGGGAGGCGGTTCAACACAGTTTGCAATGGTCGCAGAAAACCTTGGAATCCACACAGGAAAAGCAGCTTACATTCAGACTGGAGTCTGGGCAAAAAAGGCGGCGGCAGAAGCAAAACATCTTGGAATAAAAGTTGACATAATCGCTTCAAGTGAAGACAAAAATTATTCTTACATTCCGCATGTTGAAAAAATTGAAGGCGACTACGACTATGCGTATATATGCTTCAATAACACAATAATGGGAACCCACTACGAGTATATTCCGGACACAGGAAAAATTCCGCTTGTTGCAGACATTTCATCCTGTGTTTTGAGCGAAGAGCTTGATGTTTCAAAGTTCGGACTTCTTTTTGCAGGCGCGCAGAAAAACCTTGCTCCGGCTGGAGTTACGCTTGTTATAATCCGTGAAGATTTGATTACAGAAACTCCGCGCGAAGGAACACCGACAATGCTTTGCTACAAAACTCACGCAGACAACGGAAGCATGTACAACACTCCGCCTTGCTACACAATTTACGTTCTCGGAAAAGTTCTTGACTGGATTGAAAAAAATGGAGGAGCTGCAGGAATTCACAAGCTTAATGTTGAAAAAGCAAACTATCTTTACGACTATCTTGACTCAAGCGATTTCTATCACGCCACAGCAGAAAAAGGAAGCCGCTCTCTCATGAATATTCCGTTCCTCACAAAATATTCAACAGGCTCAAAAGACGAAGCCGACATTGCAAAGGAAAAAGAAATAAATGCAAAGTTTGTAAAAGAAGCAGAAGCCGCAGGGCTTGTAAATCTTAAAGGACACAGGCTTGTAGGCGGAATGAGAGCTTCAATTTACAATGCGATGCCACTGGCCGGAGTTAAAGCTCTTGTTGAGTTCATGAAAAAATTCGCAGAAGAAAACAAATAAGAACGGAGAAAAAAATGTTTAAGATTCAGACACTAGACAGAATCAGCGCAGTTGGACTTGATAACTTTCCACGCGATGAATATGAAATTGCAAGCGAAATCGTAAAGCCGGACGCAATTCTTGTTCGCAGCCACGATATGCTTTCAATGGAAATTGACCCGAACATAAAAGCTGTTGCCCGCGCTGGAGCAGGCGTAAACAACATTCCGGTAAAAGACCTTGCGCAAAAAGGCGTTGTAGTTTTCAACACACCGGGAGCAAACGCAAACGCTGTAAAGGAACTTGTAATCCTCGGACTTCTTATGGCAAGCCGTCCTGTAATCGCCGCAAATCAGTGGGTAAATTCCCTCGCTGGAAAAGGAGCAGAAATCGCAACACTTGCTGAAAAAGGAAAGAAAAATTTCATCGGACAGGAAGTAAAAGGAAAAACTTTAGGCGTAATCGGACTTGGAGCAATTGGAGCGCAAGTCGCAAACACAGCCGTAGAACTTGGAATGAATGTAATCGGCTACGATCCGTTCCTTTCCGTAGATGCCGCCTGGAGTTTAAATCATCAGGTTAAGCACGCTGAAACATTGGATACTCTTCTTGCAAAAGCAGACTACCTTACTTTCCATGTTCCTGAAACTCCAGACACAAAAGGCTTCGTCAACGCAAATACAATCAAGAACATGAAAAACGGCGTAAAGCTCATAAACATTGCGCGCGGCGGACTTGTAAACAATGAAGATGTTCTTGCGGCAATCAGAGCCGGAAAAATTTCATGCATGGTTACAGACTTTGCGGCTGAAGAACTTATTGCCTGCGACAAAGTAATCTGCCTTCCGCATTTGGGAGCTTCAACTCCAGAAGCAGAAGACAACTGCGCAGTAATGGCTGTAAAAGAGCTTCGTGATTTTCTTGAGCGCGGAATCATCAAGAACAGCGTAAACTTCCCGAAGACAACAACAGACAATCCTATTCCTTGCGGCGGAACAAGGCTTTGCATAAGTCACAAAAATGAGCCTGGACTTGTTGCGCAGTTCACGACAATTCTTGGAGAAGCAAATCTCAATATCGAAGGAATGGTAAACCAGAACCGCTGCGAAGTCGCATACAACATTATTGATGTGGCAGGAAAAGTTACAGAGCAAACTTTGGAAAATCTTGCAGCTATAAAAGACGTTACAAAAGTAAGACCAATTTACAACTAAAAATCTTTCATCAAAATGCGTCCCTGCGGAATGAATTTTATTTTACTTTCGCAGGGATTTTTTTATTTTAAATTGTCGAAAAAAATTCATTTTCACGCTAAAAAATAATTCGCAAGACTTTCTAAGATATTGACATATACAGTAGCGTGGTATAGTATAATAAAAAATTTATTACATGGAGAAAACTATGGAAATGGAAGAAAAAAAATCATGCTGCGCAAACAAAACAACAAAACGCCCGGAAGAAGAATTAAGAAAACTTGTAAACAGGCTCAGTAGAATCGAAGGTCAGGTCAATGGAGTAAAAAAAATGCTTCAAAACGATGCGTATTGCACGGACATTCTTATTCAAGTTTCTGCATGCCAAGCCGCATTTAATTCGTTCACAAAAGAGCTTCTTGCAAGCCACATAAAAGGCTGCGTTGCGGAAGGAATTAAAAACGGCGACGAAGAAATTGTTGACGAGCTTGTCCGCACACTTCAAAAACTTATGAAATAACTTTTCTCTTTAGGAAAAAAATGATAAACGTAATTTTAGTTTTATTTATAATTGTAATCTTTGCGTTTGCCTTAAGAAATTCAATAAAGCATTTCAAAGGCGAAGGTTCTTGCTGTGGAGGAGATAGCGGAACTTTAGTTGAAAAAAAACACCTTGCAAATCCTGTTGTTGAAAAAAAGACAGTTTTTACAGCAGGAATGAAATGTTCAGAGTGCGCAAAAAAACTATGGAATTCACTGAATAAAATCGAAGAGCTTTCTGTAAAAAAAGTAAACTTCAAAAATGGAACTGCGGTCTTAGAGGCAAGCAGAAATATTTCAGACGAAGAAATCAAATCTGCTGTTGAAAACGCAGGATATAAATTTATAAAAACTATTCCATAATAAAAAGGAAATTTCATTCTTGGCTTTTATCTGTAAGCAATGGAGGTTCGAATGGAAAAATTTCTTATTTCAGGAATGAGCTGCGCCGCTTGTTCTGCTAGAATTGAAAAAGCAGTGGCAAAAGTAAAAGGCGTGGAATCTTGCGCTGTAAGCCTTCTTACAAATTCAATGTCCGTGAAAGGAACTGCTTCCGCACAAAGCATAATTCAGACCGTTGAAAAAGCAGGATATGGCGCAAAAATTTCAGGCAGTGAAAAAACAAGCAAACCAGAAGAGCAAGAACTTTTGCTAGAAAACTCAGAACTAAAAAATCTAAAAAGCCGCTTAGCAGCTTCATTAATTTTTCTTTTGATTCTCATGTATTTCAGCATGGGCCACATGATGCTGAACTTTCCGCTGCCTGCTTGGATCAACGGAAACCATGTTGCAATGGGGCTTGTTCAGCTTTTGCTTACAATTATAATTTTATTCATCAATAGAAATTTTTTTATAAGCGGAACTAAAGGACTAATCCACGGAACTCCAAACATGGACACACTCGTTGCACTTGGAAGCGGAGTTTCATTTGCGTACAGCACACTGGTTCTTTTTAACATGACTGATGCGGTTCTAAAAGGTGATGAGCTGCGCGTAATGAAATGCATGGACAATTTCTATTTTGAAGGAGCTGCAATGATTGTAACTCTCATCACTGTAGGAAAAATGCTTGAATCCATTTCAAAAGGAAAAACTACAAACGCCTTAAAAAATCTCATAAAGCTAAAACCTGAAAATGCAACAGTCATACGTGAAGGCAAAGAAATTGTAATTCCAATAAGCGAAATAAAAAAAGACGATGTTTTTATTGTAAAGCCCGGAGAAAATATTCCTGTCGATGGAATTGTAATTGAAGGAGAATCTTCTGTAAACGAATCAGCATTAACAGGAGAAAGCATTCCAATCGATAAATCTGCAAAAAGCGAAGTATATTCAGCAACTATAAATTTAAATGGATTTTTAAAATGCAAGGCATTGCGTATTGGAGAAGAAACTGCGCTTTCACAAATAATAAAACTTGTAAGCGACGCTTCCGCAACAAAAGCTCCGATTGCAAAAACAGCAGACAAAGTTTCCGGAATTTTTGTGCCATCCGTGCTTTTAATTTCAGCAATAACATTTTTTGTCTGGATGATTTGTGGCGCGGAATTCAACTTTGCATTGTCCAGAGCAATTTCCGTCCTTGTTATAAGCTGTCCGTGCGCATTGGGACTCGCAACTCCAGTAGCCATAATGGTCGGAAACGGAGTCGGAGCAAAGAACGGAATTCTTTTTAAGACCGCAACATCTCTTGAGGAAACCGGAAAAATAAAAATTGTCGCGCTAGATAAAACAGGAACAATAACAAAAGGCGAGCCGGAAGTGACTGACATTGTTGCGGCAGATGATATTTCAGAAAAAGACTTGGTGAAAATTGCAGCGTCGCTTGAATCAAAAAGTTCACATCCACTTGCAAAAGCTGTTGTAAAATTTTATAGCAATTCAACTTTTACCAATGAAGAACTTATTGAAACACAAAATTTTGTTTCGCTTCCGGGAAATGGAATTTCATGCACAATCAAAGGAGAAAAATTTTTTGCAGGCAATTTAGCATTTATAGAAAAAAATGCAGATATTTCATCAATAAAAGAAAAAGCAGCTTTGTTTTCTTCCGAAGGAAAAACACCGCTCGTATTCGCAAAGGAAAATAAAATTCTTGGAATGATTTGCGTTGCGGACAAAATAAAAGATGACAGCGCGCAGGCGGTTTCGCAGCTAAAGGCAATGTCTGTAACTCCGGTTATGATTACAGGCGACAATGAAAAAACAGCGCAGGCAATCGCAAAAAATGCCGGCATAGAAAAAATTATCGCAGGTGTTCTTCCAGACGGAAAAGCAAAGACAATTGCAACTTTGAAATCAAAAGGAAAAACTGCGATGGCTGGAGACGGGATAAATGACGCACCGGCACTTGCAAGCGCAGACATCGGAATCGCACTTGGAGCAGGCAGCGACATTGCAATCGATTCCGCGCAAGTTGTTCTTATGAAAAATTCATTGCTAGATGTTCCGGCGGCAATCCGGCTTAGCAAGGCAACATTGAAAAATATTCATGAAAATTTATTCTGGGCATTTTTCTATAACATTGCAGGAATTCCGCTTGCGGCAGGAGTTTACTACAAGGCATTCGGGCTGCGTTTAAATCCAATGTTTGCGGCGGCGGCAATGAGCCTTTCAAGTTTCTGCGTTGTAACAAATGCGCTCAGACTGAATTTCTTTAAGCCGTATAAATTTTCAAAATCAGAAAATAAATTTCAATCTTTAAAAAGACAAGAGGAGGTTACTATGTCAACGATTGAAAAAACTATAAAAGTTGAAGGAATGATGTGCGGACATTGCGAGGCGCACGTAAAAGAAGCTCTTGAAAAAATAAAGGGAGTTGAAGAAGCCACAGCAGACCATGAAACAGGAAAAGTTGTCTTAAAACTTTCAAAAGAAATCGATGACAAAAAAATTGCAGACGCAGTAAAAAAGGCTGGATACAAAGTGGTTTAAAACAAAAACGCCGTGGTAATAAAAATGTCGCCACGGCATTTTTATTTCATAATAAAAAATTATTCTGTGCAAAATCAAACACTCTTGAAAATCTAGCAAAAATTCAGTGAAATAAACTTATGAAACAAAACAAAAAAATTATTAAGATTATTTCATTATTTGTATTTTTATTTACACTGAATTTTATTCACGCCGAAAAAACTCCAGTCGAAAATTTATATGAATACAAAATGGAAAACGGCCTTACAGTTTTTGCCGCAGAAAATCACACAGTTCCACTGGTCTATATTGAGATTGCAATACGCGCCGGAGCTATAACACAAACTCCGCAGACCGCAGGACTTTTTCATTTGTATGAGCACATGATGTTCAAGGGAAACAAACTTTACAAAGATGCGGCATCAGTGAACAGGGCTCTTTCTAATCTTGGAGTTGCAAACTGGAACGGAACAACAGGAATAAACCATGTAAATTATTTTTTCACAGTACCTTCGAACAAACTTGAAGAAGGACTTGCATTTTGGAATGCGGCGGTTCGCTCTCCTCTTCTTAATGAACAGGAACTTGAAAATGAAAAAAAAGTTGTGCTTTCGGAAATTGAAGGCGGAAAATCAGATCCATCAAAAATCTTTTATAGCTACTTAAACAAAAAACTTTTCCCTGATGCGCCATACAAACTTGATTCAGGCGGTTCATTTGACGCTGTAAGAAATGCAAATTCAACTCAGCTAAAAGAAATAAAAGGAAAATATTACATTCCAAAAAACGCCGCTCTTTTTATTGGCGGAGACATTCAACCTGAAGAAACTTTCAAGCTTGCAGAAAAAATATTCGGAACTTGGAGCAACAACGATTCAAAAATAGAACCTTCAGCTCAGCAAAGAAAAGAGCCTTTTGCAAGCACACAATTTTGTGTAATGCCTTTTGACAAGATCACAAAGGAACTTGCGCAGATTATGATCCAGTTTAGAGGTCCAGACGCAGATTTTGATTTGCAAGACACTTACGCCGCGGATTATCTTATGTATCTTTTGTCAGAGCCAAACGAAAAGTACATTCAGTCACTTTATAAAAATCCAGAATTTAAAATTCCAGACTTCAACAATTCATGGGCGCAGTATGCCACAGTAAGGGCAAACGGACTTTTTGAATTCGGAACAATTGTAACAGAGCCGGAAAATTTGCTTCCAGAACGAGCAGAAAAAATTCTTTTAGAAATTCAAAATTCAATTATTCCGAAAATTGCAAATGAAAAAAAATTCTTTACAGAATCATACAAGTCAAAAATCATAGAGCAATTAAAAGACAGTCAGACACAAGCAACAGAAACTCCGTCAGAACTTTTAACAAGCATCCGAAGCTGGTGGACGAATACAAATGCAGAATATTTTTTCAACTACTATGACAACCTTTCAAAAGTTACGCAGGACGATGTAAAAAGAATTATAGAAAAATATATATCGGGTAAAAAACCTCTCGTAAGCGTTCTTTTAAATCCTGAAATTTACAACAGCACAAAAAAAGATTTCGAAAGCGAAGGATTCTATGAAGTCCGTTCCGATGAAAAAAGATGGTGGCAGGAAAAACAGTTTGAATTAAAAGAACCAGTTCAAAATTCAAATTTTAAATTTACAGAAGAAAAAAATATTTACATTCCGCAAGAAAATCAATCTAGCAAAACTGAAAATAAAATTTCAAAACGGAATATTGAAATTAAAAAACTTAAAAACAAAATTCCTGTTTACATAAACAACACAAGCGATAAAATTATTTCTATTGCGATTCTTTGTCCGGGCGGAGTTGAAAAACTTACACCAGAAACATCAGGAATGGAAACAACATTATTCTCTTTTATGGCGGATTCTTCCAAAAAGTTTTCGTACAAAAAGCGTACAGAAATTTCATACGACACAAATTCCAGTATAGGATATTTTTCAAAACTTTCCGGAAGCGCGCTTTACTTAAATGCAATGGACAAGCATCTTGAAAAAATACTTCCAGTTTTTCTGGACGGATTTTTAAATCCTGCATTCAAGCAAAATGAATATGAAAACACAATCAATGCTTTGCGCCAAAGAATACAAGGAATTTTCAACGACCCGGAATCTTTCTTAGCTTTCACAATTTCAAATGAACTTTACAAAGGCCATCCTTACGAAGCAAAAACTTTTGCAACTCCTGATTCAATAAAAAATATTACAATAGAAAATTTAAAAAAATATCACAAGGAACTTTTGGCAAATGGAAATTTTTCAGTTGTTGTTTCTGGAAAAATCGATTCAGACTTTTTAATTAAAAAACTGAACAGCACAATTGGAAAATTAAAATTTTCAAACGAAGAAACAAAAAGAAAAATCATACAGCCAATCAGCATCAAAAAAAATGCGCCGGTCACTCTTCGGCATCCGTCAGCAGAAGGAACTGCATACATTACAAAAGTCTTCGCTTCGCCTGCAAACACTGAGCCAGATTTTATTCCATGCGTGCTTGCAGGAAACATTTACACAGATATTCTTTTTAATGTTGTAAGGGAACACTACGGAATTTGCTATTCTCCGCAGAGTTACGTCATTGGCTCAAAAGCACCTTATGGAATTGAGCATTTATTTAAAGTTTCTGATTTCATCAATTTTGAAAAGGCCATGACGGAAGCAAGAAATTATATGTCAAATGACAAAATCGTAGAAAAAACAAATGCGGACGGAAGCTATGAATTTTCAACAATTGAACAAAATTTGGAAGGCTACAAAAATTCGTATATAAATCAAACTTACCAAAGCCAGCAAACCAGCGCAGGATTAGCTTCAATAATGGGTTACAACTTGATTCAGTTCAACGACATTGACTATGACTTAAAGCAACTAGAGCAAATCAAGCGAACTACAGCTCAAGAAATTCTCCATGTTTTCAAAAAATACTGGATTGAAAATCATTCCGCTTGGTTCGCAATAACTGGCGAAAACACAACTTTAAATTTTGGCGAGCAGGAGCAATAAGGCCTTTAAACGGAAACTTTCTTATACGGATGATTTTTTGCATCTTAAGCTGGCTTATAATTTCATCCATATCTGAATGCTCATAAATATTCACTGAACAATTTTTCCTAGCTGTTTTATTCAAGGCAATCATTGCTTCTTGATTCAATTCATCTTGAGTAAAACGGTTTGGATTTTTTCTTACAAACTCCATGACAATTTTTGCATCAGGCGCAATTTTTTTATCTGATTTTCCAGAGCAAACATCACAGCCATCGCACGCAGCCTGTTCCCCGCCTAAAGCGTCCAATAAAATTTGACGGCGACAAGTTTTGCTTTCTGCAAATTTCTGCATAACTTTTCTTCTGTCGTTTTCTTTTATTGCTGAAAATTTTTTATGGTCATAAAAACTCCAAAGCAATATCGCATTTGAAATTTCTCCATCTCTTCCGCCGCGACCAGCTTCCTGAATATAAGATTCCGCGCTTGGACTTGGTTCCAAATGAATGACAGTGCGGATATTTTTCTTGTCCACTCCCATTCCAAAAGCGCAAGTACAGCACAAAATTGCATCGTCTTTTGGATAAAACCATTTTTCAACTTTTTGCTTTTCTTCACGACTCATTCCGGCATGATAAAATTTCACTTTGTCATTTCCGCAGTAAGCAGAAAGTTCTCTTGCCATGTCTTCCGATTTTGCACGAGTTCCGCAAAAAATAATCAGCGGCTTTTGTTCCGTAAGTGCAAGTAAAAAGGCAGTCCGCTTTTTCGCATAGCATTTTATAACCTGATAGTGAATGTTCGGACGGTCGCTTTCACTTCTTACAATTTTTGCTTCTCCATCAAAAAGAACTTCAGAAACTCTTGAAAGAACATTTTCCGAAGCAGTCGCAGTAAAAGCGGTTACAACAGGCGGATTAATTTTCTTTATAACTTTTCCAAGATTTAAATACGCAGGCCTAAAAGAATCGCCCCACTCGCTTACACAATGAGCCTCGTCAATTGCAATGTGAACAATTCCAAATGAACAAAGCCGCTCCAAAAGATTTTTATTTTGCAACGCCTCTGGATTTGTAATTATCACTTTTGCGCCGTTCTTTATGCGCATAAAATTTTCTTCACGCTCCAAATCAGTCTGTCCGCCACGAAACACAACGCAGTCAAGACCGCCTTCGTCCATTCTTCTTTTTTGATCTGAAATAAGCGCGAGCAAAGGATAGATAACAAGCGTAGGTTTATCTAAAAGCAAAGCCGGAGCAAGAAAGCAAAGCGATTTTCCAGCTCCTGTCGGAAGCAAAACAATCTGCCGCCCGTTCGAGCAGACATCATCTTTTAAAATGACATTTCCTGGATTTGCCGAATCCAAAATATTTGCAATTACAATTCTCTGCCACGGAAAAAAATATGAAATGCCAAACGTTTTTTTTGCCGCCCGCAGAACTTCATCAGAATCCAAAGTATTTTCTTCTTCCGATTCTGGAACTGAATAAAACTCATCATTGATTTCTTCTGCCATAAAGTCCTCTTTTTATTTGCGCAAAAAAAACTGCCTAATAAATTTTACTTTACTAGACAGTCTGATTTTTTCTAACAAACACTTTATTGCTTAAGAAAAACAAAAAATGCAGAATCAACTGCAAAAACTTTTTTCCTTTAAGAATTATTTTTCCGCGCGGCAAATTCCTTCATTTTTTCAAAAAGAGATTTTGCGTCAGGACACTTCAAAAGCTCTTCAACATTTTTTTCATCACGCAGAATGTAGCTCATAGAAGAAAGCAAAAGCATGTGCGGCGAAGAAGTTTTTTTCGGCGAAACAATCATAACAAACACCTTGCACTTTTCTCCATCAAGAGAATCAAAGTCCACTCCATTGCGGCTAATTCCCAAGGCAACGCAAGTGTGGGTAACAGCGTCAGATTTTCCATGCGGGAAAGCGACTCCGTGCTGCATTCCAGTGCTCATAATATTTTCACGCTCACGAACATCAGCAAGAACAGTCTCCCAGTTGCGCACAGCCCCGGAATTTGCAAGAAGCATAACCATTTCCTGAAGAATCTGTTCTTTTGTAGTTCCCTTCAAATCCACAGAAACAGCGTCCGGCGCAAAAAGCTTAAGGATGTCGGAACTTGTGCGGCTCACTTCGCTCTGATCAAAAAAATTTATTTTTTCAGGAACATAGTTTTCCTTTAAATCCTGAACAAGATTTCCAAGTCGAATTAAAACTTCGTACATCGCGTTTTTTACAAAACCTGAATCTTCCGCGCTTGTTTCAATTTTTACAACAGATTCAGTTTCTGTAATTGAAAGAGAAATTCCATCTTTTCTTGCCTGGGAAATTCCATCGGAAATATTCATCATCTGAACATAAAAACCTTCGCTTCTAAGATCCTTAAGGAAAATGTCAATTACAAGGTCTGCAATTTCATCAGAACCAAAGTCCCAGGTAAACGCAACGTTATCTGTTGAGCGCGTTTCCTTTTTTGTTCCCTTTCCGTTTATAGAAAGAGATGCAGAAATAAGAGGAGGCGCAAACAAAGTTGTAACAAGCGTCATAAGAATAACAACGCCGAACATCTGCTCGTCAAGGATTCCAGCTGTAAGACCGATTCCAGCAATAATAAGAGCAACTTCTCCACGAGGAATCATTCCGCAGCCAATTCTCAAAGCTCCCTTCAAGTTAAAACCGAATCCCAAGGCAGGAAGTCCGCAGCCAACAACTTTCGCCATAACCGCAAGCAAAGTGTAGAATGCGCCGAATGCAAGAACCTCCTTGGACATAAGCTCGCCCATATTCACCATCATTCCCATTACAGCAAAAAACAGCGGAACAAAGAATTTGTAAAGTCCGTGGATTCTTTCCTGAATAATCGCCGCAATGTCTGTTGCAGAAAGCGAAAGTCCTGTAATGTACGCGCCGATAATCATCGCAAGTCCCTGCTTTTCAAAGAAGCCTCCAAGAAGCAACGCAATTCCCAAAGCGCAAATCGAAAAATCATAAGAATGCTTAAAGAGTTTTAGGAACTTTGCAATTTTCTTTGAAAACACAAGACCCGCAGCAGTAAACACAAGCCATATTCCAAAAGCGCGCGCCGCAATCAAAAGAATCTTAACGCCGTCAATTGAAACCTGTCCGCCTTCGGAACTCAAAGCCGCGACAATTCCCATTACTACAGCAAGAAGAATAATTCCAAGAACATCGTCAAAAACAGCAGAGGCAAGAATCGTAACGCCTTCCGGAGAATCCATCTTCTTTTTATCAGACAAAATGCGCGCCGTAATTCCTACAGAAGTAGCGGTGGACATAATTCCAAGGAAAAGGCATCTTACATCCATTATTCCGCAGCCAAAAACCATCATTCCGGCAACATCGCCCAAAAGGAACGAAGCAACAACTCCGCCAAGACCAATTACGCCACCAGCAAGTGAATAGCGCAAGAAAAGCGCAAGGTCAGTTTCAAGGCCGGAAGCAAAAAGCAAGATAACAGAAGCCACGGTAGAAAAGCCGTAAAGCTCAGGAGTTACAGCAAGCGAAACAGAATTCAAACTGAAAATTCCAGACGGAAATCCAGGAAGCGGAATTGCTCCCAAAGCGTAAGGACCAATAACAACACCGGCAATCAGCTCGCCAAGAACTGATGAAATTCTAGCTTTCTTAGCAAGAAATCCAAAAAAGCGGACAGCAAAAAGCAAAACTCCGATTTGAATAACAAGATTTCCCATCCGGGCTGTAATATCGCCTTCCATAAAAAAAGCCTCCGTGTAAAAATATAAGTCCGTATTTTATAACCTTTTTTAGACCTATACAATAAGGGCATCTTTAAAAATGTACTGCGAAAACTGAAAAATTATTTTTTTGCCACAATAACCATTGTTTTGGCGTTTTGGTCGTAAGGCTCGCCGCAAAATCCTCCTAAAACCTGCGCAGAAGAAAATCCGCACTCTTTGCAAAGAATGTCGCGCAGCTCTGCGGCGGAATAAAGGCGCTGGACAAATTCGTGCTCAATTCGTTTTCCGTCCTTGCCAATCAGAATCCATTTTGAAACCAAGCCTTCCCATGCGCCCTGCACTTTGAATTCCGTAAGAACTGTCATTCCGGCGCGCTCGAACCATTCGCCTTCTGTAAAATATTTTACGGCAGTCTCGCGGCTTATGCATTCAAGCACAAAAGTTCCGCCTTTTTTAAGGGCTGCATTCACTTTTTTTAAGATTTTTATGTCGTCGCTGATTCTGTCGCAGTAGCCAAAAGAATTGTAAATGTTCACGGCGGCATCAAACTTTTTGCGTGAAGAAAAAACTCTCATGTCCTTGTTTATAAATTCAATCTGGACACCTTCGTCTTGCGCAGTTTCAGATGCCGCATCCAAAAACGGCTGAGTTATGTCAACACCGGTAACGTTCAGCCCAAGAAGAGCAAGTTCCACGCTGATTCTTCCAGGTCCGCAGCACACATCCAGCACGGAATTTCCTTCAGAAAGTCTTGCAAGATTCATCACGCTTTTTGCAATTCCTGCCGCCTGAGCCCACTGCTGCCCGTCAAACATAATAGGACCGTAATTCAGCCAAAAATCTTCGTTTTCAAACCATTCAGTTTCAGTTTTTTCGTTTTTCATTGTCCATTCCATATTGAGTTTGTTTGTTCATCGTTGTATACTATATATATGTCGGAAAAAAAGATAACTGTATTAGACCTTCTTGACTTGGATTTAAAAGGCCAGGACTCGCTGAACATGAAGTGCATCGCGGGAAGATCCGGACTTTACAGGGAAATAACTGTTTCCGACATAAACCGCCCGGGACTTGCAATTTCCGGATTTTACGAATCTTTTGCTTATGAGCGCGTCCAGCTTTTTGGAAGAGGAGAATCCGCTTATCTTGGAAAGCTTGAATCTGAAGGAAATTTCGATCTTATAAAAAAATTCTTTACTTATGAAATGCCCTGCATAGTTTTTAGCCACAGCATTGAGCCTTCAGAATTTTTTCTTTCAGTCGCGGAATCTTCAAGATGCGCGGTTCTTCAGACTGACTTGATTTCAACGGATTTTTCACAGCGGCTTTTAAGAGTTTTTTCAAATATTTTCGCTCCAAGAAAAACGCTCCACGGAGTTTTTGTAGAAGTTTACGGCGTTGGAATTCTTCTTATCGGAGAAAGCGGCGTTGGAAAAAGTGAAACTGCGCTTGAGCTTGTTGAGCGCGGACATCGTCTTGTTGCGGACGACATTGTTGAAATAAGATGCGTAAACGGAAACTCAATTATCGGGCAGGGAGCAAACAAACTTATAAGCCATCACATGGAAATCCGCGGGCTTGGAATTATAAACATCGCGCAACTTTATGGAGTCGGCGCAATCCGTGAGCAAAAAGAAGTGCAGATGGTCATAAAACTTGAAGCCTGGAACCAAACAAAAGTTTATGACAGAATCGGAACAAAGGGAGCTTTTATAGATCTTTTGGGCGTAAAAATTCCGATTATAGAAATTCCTGTAAAGCCGGGACGAAATCTTCCAATTATAATTGAAGCCGCCGCAATGAATGAAAGACTAAAGACTATGGGCTATTATTCCGCGCAGGAATTCAACCAGAATATTTTACGTTGGATAGAAACTGGAGCCGCCCAGAGAGATTACTATGGAAAAGAAGACTCTTATTGAGTCCAAAAAATAAAAACAAAGGAAGTGCCACTGTGACAGAAAAAATTCTTACAGTTAGAAACCGCGCAGGAATCCACGCAAGACCTGCAGCATTGATTGCCCAGACAGCAAACAAGTTTTCATCAGAAATAATCCTCGAAAAAGACTCGACCACCGTAAACGCCAAGTCAATAATGGGTGTTATCACAATGGCAGCTGGATATAACACAAATATAACTCTGAAGGCTGAAGGTTCGGACGAGAAAGAAGCTGCCGAAGCTATCTTCAAACTTTTTGAAGCGAAATTTGAAGAGGAGTAGCCAATGAAAAATCTTACAGACCGGCAAAAGGAAGTTTTGGAATTTATCGCGCGCTTTACAGAAGAAAATGGTTATCCTCCGACTGTACGCGAAATTGGAGAAAACTTCGGGATTTCACTTAGAGCCGTGCAAGACCATATCGCCGCCTGCCAGAAAAAGGGCTACCTTTCACAGTGCCAGAAACGCTCACGCTCAATCCGTGTCTTAAAAGACGATGGGCTTGTAAGAGAAACAAAGCCGTTCTTGGCAAAAATTCCTCTGCTTGGAACTGTAGCCGCAGGAAAGCCTCTTCTTTGCGAGGAAAATCTTGACGGCTATGTAAACATCGCAGAGCCTTTTGTGCGTCCGGGAAAAAGCTATTTTGCCCTTCACGTCCGCGGCGCAAGCATGGCAAACGCAGGAATTCTTGACGGCGATCTTGCGATAATTGAACAGGCAGAAATCGCCACCGAAGGACAGATTGTTGTTGCCGTTGTAAACAACGCAATCACATTAAAAAGATTCTACCGTGAAGAGGAAAGAATCCGTCTTCAGCCAGAAAATCCAGATTTCCAGCCGATTTACACAAGAGATGTTCAGATTGCAGGAATAATGGTTGGACTTGTAAGAACATACTAGAATGGCAGAAACAGAAGTCTATCTTTTTACAGGTCCAGAAGCCGGTGAAAAAAACGAAGCAATAGAAAATCTACGGGATGCAGCCTCAAAGAAAAACAACGGGATTGAGCAGTACAAATATTACGCCGCCGATGTAAGAATTGAAGACATTGTAGCCCAGCTTCAAAATGCAAGCCTTTTTTCCCCGGCGCTTTTTATATCACTTAGAAATGCCGAGCAGATAAAACAAAAAAGCGACATTGAATCTCTTGTTTCCTGGATAAAGGCTTCTAAAAATTCTCCAAACACACTTGTTTTAATTTCCGAAGAAAATTCCATAGACAAAAAAATTGAAAGCGCAGTTCCTTCCAGCCACAAGAAAATTTTCTGGGAAATGTTTGAAAACAGAAAGCCTCAGTGGGTTGAAAACTTCTTCAGGAAAAACGGATTTTCTATTTCACCGGACGCAGTTGAACAAATTCTTGAAATGGTCGAAAACAACACGGAAAGCCTCAAGTCTGAATGCTCAAGATTTTTCTTTTGCTTTGAAAAAGGCACAACAATTACTTCCGATGACGTTGAAAAAATTCTTTCGCACAACAGAGAAGAAAATGCGTTTACACTTTTTGACTCAATGGCAGACATTTCAAAAAATCCACAGCAGCGTTTTGAAAGCTCACTGGAAATTCTTCAGAAAATACGCGCAACAAAAGAATCAAACGGAATCGCATTAATTGCAGGTCTTACATATTGCTTTAGGCAGCTGCGGCTGTGGCATTCGCTCCATTCAGACGGGAAGTCTCCAGCCGACTCAGAGTTAAAGTCATCAGGGTTTTCAGGCAAGCGGAATCAGGAAAAATATTCAAAGGCAGCCAAAATCTGGACAGCAGGCACCGCATCTTCAATCCTCGCGCTTCTTTCCGCAACAGACATTTCAATCAGGGAAACAGGAACAGCCCTTGAAGAAACCTACCTTTATATGCTCATTTATTCAATTGTAATAAAAAACGGACTTTTCTGCTCCGTATGCGAATATTAAAAATAATGACATTTAAAACAAAAAAAGTCCGCCTGAAAACAAGCGGGCTTTCTTTTTAAAGCGGAAGCTAATTATTTAGAGTAGAATTCAACAACAAGCTGTTCATTGATTTCTACAGGAATTTCTTCACGCTTTGGCATCATGATAAGTTTTCCAGAGAAAGCTTCTTCTGAAACTTCAATATAAGCAAGCGGACGGCGGTTTCCATTAAGGAAGCTTGTCTTAAACTGCTCATTTTTCTGGGCTTTTTCACAAAGTGCTACAACCTGACCTGGTTTTACCTGGAAAGACGGAATACTGATTTTTTTGCCATCAACACGAACGTGTCCATGAGAAACAACCTGACGGGCCATGCGGATTGAATTTGCAAAACCAATGCGGTAAACAAGATTATCAAGGCGAGTTTCAAGACCAACAATAAGGTTTTCACCAGTCTTTCCTTCTTTTCTTGAAGCGATGTCGTAATAACGGCGAAGCTGGCGCTCAAGAATTCCGTAGTAAGCCTTTACCTTCTGTTTTTCGCAAAGCTGTTTTCCGTATTCAGAAGTTTTCTTTGACTTCTTAAAAGCCGGATCATTTGCTCTGTTCATTGCCTTTGGGTGTCCGCAGACATTTACACCAAGTCTTCTGCATTCCTTAAAACGAGGATTTCTTCTAGTTGCCATAATTTTTACTCCTATTCACCATGGTGATTTTCTCACCAATTTTTGCCGCGGTGAGGGATATAAATTAGTTCATAAATTATATAAAACTTTCAAACTAATTTCAATAGAGATTTTAGTAAGTGCGTTTAGAGATTCCCTATTTATTTTATTAAAAAAAGTATTTATATTACAAGGGAAAAAAATCAAATTCAATCAAAACAATTTATAATTTCATCTTTGAGGTAGAAAAAAATGAAGGGCTTGAAAAAAATTTTTTATTTTCATAACAGGCAAAAAAATGGGGTGTCTTTTGCAAAGCTGTTGTGCGGGCTTGCACTTCTTGCAATTCCGCTTTGCACTGTCTTCAGTCAAGAAAAGCTTGATGTACAGAAAGTTCTTAAAAAGGGAAACTACAAGGCAAGCGATCTTATGATTGCGGTTCCGGGGCAGAACTTTTCTATTCTTGCAACTGAAGTTACGCAAGAACTTTACGAATCTGTAATGGGCGAAAATCCAAGCGAATTCAAGGGCAAAAAGAACCTTCCTGTGGAAAATGTGAGCTGGATTGACGCTGTTGAGTTCTGCAACAAACTGAGCGTAAAAGAAGGCTTAAATCCCTGCTACTCATACAAGAAAAGCACGAACGCTGACGAATGGGACTTGGACAACGATGAAATGAGCGACTGGCCGGAAAATAAATGGAAACCGTTCAACAAGAATTTTGTCTGCGACACAACAGCCGACGGCTACCGCCTGCCAACAGTGGCTGAATGGCAGTGGGCTGCAATGGGTGGACAAGTTTTCAGGTGCAGCGGCAGCGACAACTTGGATGAAGTGGGCTGGTATAATAAAAACAGCGGAGAGAAGACTCATCCTGTTGCACAGAAAGCTCCTAACGGCTACGGACTATACGACATGAGCGGCAACGTTTGGGAGTGGTGCGGAGACTTGGACGAGTATCTCTGGGATTCCGGCAGAAGTAGCAACCGCTATCACTGCGGCGGCAGCTGGTACTACAACGCCAACTACTGCGAGGTGGGCCACAAGGGCTGGCGCAACGCCAATTACAGGTACTACAACCTTGGCTTCCGCATTGTCAAATCTAAATAAAAAAGAACAACGAGTCTGCCTAAATACCCGTAATAATATGCTGTATTTTTGGCAGGCTTCAAAAAAGTAAAAACTAAGCAGCATGCGCTTCATTATGATTAAGGTATGGGCATTCCTCTTTCATAACATTTTTTTAATATTTTCTATTGTTGAAAGAAGAATTATGAGTTATTATTGATATACTATGGCAATCGTTACAGCTCAGGTTATCAACCGCTATTACGAAAATTATAAAAACACAGAAATCACCTTTTCAAAGGAAATAATACATACTCTAAAAATGGATCCGCGTCAGGTTTATATAAAATGCAGCGGACTTCAATGGCCTTGCATTATAAATTCAACGTCATTCAGTCAGGCAAAAATAATACTCGGGACAAAAAGCGGAGCCTATGCAGTACTTTCAAATAAATCCGCACCACCAGTCAGCTTAAGATTTTGCTTTTACCAGCCAGACGGTCAACTGATGAGTTTTTTTGTTACGGCTAAAGTCTACCTGATTGAACCGTATATGAACAGCACGGATCTTTCCATTATTACAATTCAGTACACACAAAGACCGCCGGACGACTTGATTCTGATGATTGGAAACATTCTCGATGCTAATTTCAATGCGGCAAGAAGAAAAGAAGAGCGCATTCTTATAACCCAGGAATCAATGCGCAAGCTCGGACTTCAGAAAAAAGAAATTGTAATTTACATACAGAACGTTCCGCGTCATTGCATTTTGCAGGACTTGTCATTTGGAGGCGCAAGAATTGTTCTGCTTGGACTTGCAAAATTCCTTATAAACAAGGAAGCTCTTATTCAGCTTGAATTTGAAGATCCTCACGAGACAATTTCAATCCGCGGAATTATTGTAAGAACAGACTTTATAGAAGGCAGAAAGGACATTATTTCAGCAAGCATAAAATTTGCAGAAGATTCCATAAGCCTTGCATATAAAGTCCACATAAACAAATACATTGCAAACACAAAGCGCAAAGAGCTGGACAATAAGTTCACAGCCGGAGAACTTGAAGATGCTCAGCCTGCGGACGAGATCAAGCCTGCATCTCCTGTCCAGCCGGAAAATTCAGCAACATAATTTTAGCAAGGAAAAAAATGGTTTCTACAAATTCACTGGATTCTATCTATTTTATAAAGCTGCCTGAAGGCTCTGTTCTTTCCCCAAAGGCAATGAAAATCAATCCTGAAATTCCGCTGCCTGTTCAGAAAAAAAATCCAGAAGATCCAGTTGAGCAAGATGCGGCAAAACTTTCAGAAGAGCAGATTCTCTCTGGCATTTTAACAGTTCTTGCTTATGACAAAAAAAATGAAAATTCAGAATATTACCGCAAGCTGATTACAGATGTCCGCCCTGGAATAAAAAAAGAGCTGGCAGAAGCCGCAATATTAAAAGCCCGCAACGAAGACTGGGATTTAGCGGAAGAAATTTGGCTGGCTGTAAACGGAATCGACCCGCAAGACAAAGCGATAATCCTGAATATGGCGATTTTCTTTGACCAAAAAGCGGACAGCTACCGGCGCAATTCCCTGAATGAAGACGCGGATGCTTATGACGAAGCTGCGCTTGACTACTACAAGCAGGCGATGGACAGCGACAAGGAAATTCCAGACGCATATTTTAACGCAGGTTTTTTTTACCTGAAAAAACGCGACTATGGCGAAGCGAAAGGCTGCTTTGAAAGCTACCTCGGACTTGTCGCAGATGAAAAAGACGAAGAACTTGGCGAAAACGGAATTTACAAAAAAGAGCGCGCGCAGGAAATCATCAATAAAATTTCAAACCGCAATTTGGAAAACGACAGGTTCCGCGATGCATATAAACTTATTTCAGAAGGTCAGGAAGAAAAAGGACTTGAAGAAATAAGAAAATTCATAAGGGACAATCCTGTTGTCTGGAACGCATGGTTTTTGCTTGGCTGGGGACTCAGGCGTCTTGGACGATTTGAAGATGCAAAACAGGCGTTTCTAAAAGCAAGAGAATGTGAAGGCGGAGATGAAAACGCAGACACATTAAATGAGCTTGCAATCTGCCAGATGGAAACAGGCGAACTAAAAGAAGCAAAAGAAACTTTGGTAGACGCGCTTTCAATGGATTCAGAAAACACAAAAATTATAAGCAACCTTGGCTGTCTGTGCTTAAAAATGAATCAGAATGAAGAAGCAAGAAAATATTTTGAAGTTGTCCTTGAAATCGACCCGGATGACAAAATTGCAACAGCGCAAATAGCAAAGCTAGATGCTGAAATTTAACGCGGCTTAATCTAAAACAATTTTATCGCCAGTTTTTATTCCAGTTTTTTCAAACCACCCCTGAGGAACCTCCAAAGCATATCTTACAGAACGAGTGCTTTTTACAGGCGCAAGGCTAAAAGGCGTCATATCAAAAATATTCTGAATTTTTCCAGATCTATCAATGTAGGCAATTGAAAGCGGATGCGGTGTGTTTTTCATCCAGAAACTTAAAACCTGATCTTTTTCAAAAACAAAGAGCATTCCTGTCCCTTCTGGAATATTTTTGCGGTTCATAAATCCGTAGTTGCGCTCTTTTTCTTTTTGGGCAATCTCGGCTTTTACAAAAACAGAATTGCCTGCTGAAGTTAAAATTTCAATTTCTTCTACAGAAAGATTAAATTTCTTATTCTGGCACGAAACAAAAAAAGGAAAAAAAACGCAAAACGCAAAAAATGCAAAAAACTTAAACTTTTTCATAAATCAAAGTCCTTCAAGGAATTCATCTCGCGCCATTTCTTCCGCGCTTTTATTTACAAGAGCCTTTGACTGCAGCTCCTCAAAAATTTTCCTGTCAGTATATTTTAAAGTCAGCGGACGTTCCAGCGACATAATCACGTTGTCGTCTTTCCATTCGGATTTTTCAGGATTAAGTGATGACGGATTTCCATATTTTTCAGTCAATGAGGAAAAGACAGAATAATGGTCAATTTTCGAGCGGCGCAAATTCAGTGTAATTGTGTAAAGCTTATCTTCGTAAAACTGAAACCAGCAACGGTCAAGAAATGAATACGGAGCATTTTTTGAAGTGTCGGTTTCTATTAAAGTCCTGTTTTCTCCAGGCAAAAGCGAAACATCCCTGTCGCCTCTGTAGCCAAAATTCAAATCTTTTTTTAAAGCCTCTTTTACCTGATCCACAGACATTCCAAGCTGTATTCCGCGATAGCCAAAAGGTAGCGAATCTTCAGCAAAAAAAGGGAAGGTCAAAAGCAATGCAAAAAAACAGATAAAAAAAGTTTTAATTCGCATGTCTTGAACTCTGTTTTCTATAGAATGCAGCTTGTTTTATAAGCTCCTCAACATCAGGCACATCAATTTTCCCGCCAACAATTTTTATATTCTGGTCATACTGAATCTGCCGGCAAGCTTCACCTTGCTGTTCACGCGGAATTGCACAAAGCTTAAACACATCCGTCAAAGAAAGTCCTGAATGATAAACGCTGCCTTTTACAAAAGGAACTTTTTGTTTTTCAATCTGAAGCGAAATCATGTCGATGAGTTTTTCTCTCAAATCGCCAAGTTGGGTATTTGCAAGCTGACGATGCATTGCCCAAAGACGTTCAGCAAACATCATCGTGAGTTTTGAAATCATCTGCGGCTGAGTTGTTACCATCTGATTGAAGTTAGCCATATTCACAACCATAAGACGGCAAGGTTCGTGTGCAATCGCACTTGCAGAACGCGGCTTATTTTCTAGCAATGCCATTTCGCCAAACATATCGCCTTTCTTTAAAAGCGCAAGAGTAACTTCGTTTCCGTCTACAACTTTTGAAATTCTCACAGAGCCTTCCTGAATTATAAACATATCAGCACCTTTCTGACATTCAGAAAAAATCATTGAGTCGGCAGGATACTCACGGAAAATTTCATTTGACGGCTCCAAGTAAGCGGCTTTTGCTCTTTGCCGCAAAGCAATAAATTTTCGCTTGGCATTTTCAATGTTGATTCCAGTTGAACACTGCTTTAAATACTGATAATATCCATACAAAGCTATATTGTAATGTCCTGATTTTTCGTAATATTCCGCTATAGAAAAAAGAGATTCAGGTGAATCCAAAATAATATTTTTAAGCGTAAGCTTTGTAAGCCGGTCATTTACAATTCTCATGTCGCGGGCAAAAGAACGCACAATCTTCATAGCGACAGGCGTGTTTTTCATAATCAGCTCTGGATACTGGCTTTTATGAACCATGATTGCAACTACAGGCGTCAATGAAACAACATTTTTAGGCTGTCCATGACCGGACATACAGGAAACTACTCCAATAAAGTCGCCAGGACCTAAAATTTCAGGAGTTGTTCCCGGAATTGCAACTTCACTAAAGCATTTTACCCTTCCGCTTTGGATAATAAAAAATCTGTCATTTGCAGAAGTTCCTTCAACAAGAATATATGAGTTCTGCTTAAAATTAACAAATGAAAGCTGAAGCAATTTCAAACCACCTTCTAAACAAAAACAACTTCACATTCCAGCATAAAACCAGTCCGCTCTTTCACTTTTTCTTGAGCAAGCCGAACAAGTTTTTTTATATCGGAGCAAGTTGCGTTTCCTGCGTTGATAATTATATTTCCATGCCACGGAGCTATTTGCGCCCCGCCGATTTTTGCACCTTTCAAGCCAGCCTCATCAATAAGTCTTCCGCTCGGCTCTCCAAAATCCCGGTTATTCTTAAAAACACTTCCAGAACTTGGAGCTTTAAAATGACCTTTTCGTTCTCTATCTTGTATAAAACTTTCGCACGCAGCTTTAAGCTCGGAGACTTTTTCAGGCTGACATTTTTCCGCTTTAAAGGCAACTTTTGTTATAACAGCGGATTTTTCCATAAAAGGCGAATGTTTATAAGCCCACTGCGCACAATCTTTATTATTATGATACATTTTTATATGTTTCTCAAGAAATTTATAGGAATTTTCATCAAAATTTTCCAAGTCAAGATATTCCACAAATTCGATTTTTGAGCTTATATCATTTGAATAGCAACGGGCATTCATGTAGCAGGCTCCGCCGCAAGTTCCAGGAAGCCCCGCAAAAGATTCCATTCCAAGAATTCCATTTTCCGCAAAAAATTCCACAGCACGATTGGTTTCAACTCCAGAGCCACAAACTACAATTCCGTTTTCAAATTCAATAGAAGAAAACGCATTCATTGAAATAATAACACCGCAAAATCCTTCATCGCTTACAATTAAATTGCTTCCGCCGCCAAGAATAAAAAAATCCACGGAATTTTTCTTGCATTCTGAAATAACAAGCGCAAGTGAAAAAACATCTTCCGGCTCAACAAAAAGATCAGCATTTCCGCCGACTTTCATCGTTGTGTGAAGCCTCATCGGCTCATCAGGCAAAAACCGCCCTTTGTACAAGTTCTTGATATTTTCAACTATTTTGCGTATTCTGTTAGTCATTGCATTTCATTTTATAGAAAAAAATTAAAAAAATCGATAGTGGAAACAAGCACTTAATATAAAGCGCATAAGATTTTTCAACGGAGGAAAAAATGGCGTTGAGACTTTACAACACAATGGGCCGCAAGATAGAAGAATTCGTTCCGATTCACAAAGGTTTTGTGGGATTTTACGGCTGCGGACCGACCGTCTACAACTACGCGCACATCGGAAACCTCCGCGCCTACGTCTTTCTTGACACACTTGACCGCACGCTCACTTTCCTCGGATACGACAAAAAGCACGTGATGAACATAACCGACATCGGACATCTTACAGGAGACGCAGACGAGGGCGAGGACAAAATGCTCAAGACGGCACAGGAACGCCACCAGTCGGTTCTTGAAGTCGCCAAATTCTACACGGACGCTTTTTTCAATGACATCGACAGGCTGAACATAATCAGGCCGGATGTCGTCTGCAAGGCGACTGAGCACGTCCAGGACATGATTGAGCTTATCAAGAGAATCGAAGCGAACGGACACACCTATATGTCCGGCGGAAACCTCTACTACGACGTTACGACCTACCCCGACTACGGAAAGCTCGCCAACCTGAATCTTGACGATTTGAAAGCCGGGGCAAGAATCGAAGTTGACCAGAACAAGCGCAATCCCTACGACTTTGTTCTCTGGTTCACAAAATCAAAGTTTGAAAATCAGGCCCTGACCTGGGACTCGCCTTGGGGAAGAGGCTATCCGGGGTGGCACATCGAATGTTCCGCAATGAGCATGAAATACCTCGGTGAGCATTTTGACATCCACACGGGCGGAATCGACCACATTCCGATTCACCACACGAACGAAATCGCACAGTCGGAAGGCGCGACCGGCCACAAATGGGTTAACTACTGGCTCCACAACGAATTCCTTGTAATCGCAAAAGACAAAAAAGCCGCAGAATCCGGTCAGGCAGAAAAAATGTCAAAGTCCCACGGTAACTTTTTGACGCTTCAGTCATTAATAGACAAAGGCTACAATCCGCTTGACTACAGATTTTTTCTTTTGGGAGGACATTACCGCAAGCAAATTTATTTCAGCTGGGACGCAATGGATTCAGCAAAAAATTCAAGAACGGCTCTTGTTCAGCGTGTTGCCCGGCTTGCTCAAAATGCAGGCGGCGCAGATTCCCTGAACTATTCTAAAATATATTCAAAAGGCGAAGCTTGCAAAACTGAAAATCTGTCTGAAAAAGCAAAGGAATACATAGAAAAATTCCAAGCCGCTTTGGAAAATGACCTTTCAACTCCAGTCGCATTGAGCTGCATTCAAAAAGCAGTTAAAGACGGTTCTTTAAAGCCTGAAGAATCGCTTGAACTTGTGCGCAGAATGGACAGTGTAATTGGCTTGAACCTTGTAAAATCTGCCGCGGATTTTCTTGCTGAACAGGAAAAAGAGAAAAAAGCTTCCGTTCCAGACCATTCAGGAGATCCAGAGGCACAGGAAATTGACGCGCTTGTAGCAGAAAGAGTTGAAGCAAAAAAAGCAAAGAACTTTACAAGAGCTGATGAAATCCGCAACATGCTTTCATCCCGCGGAATCATTATAACAGACACTCCAAATGGAGCAGTTTGGAAGCGTTCTTAAAAAAACAGAAAAAAATGTAACTAAACAGGACTTATTGTGTTTTCTTTTAATAAAAGCGAATCAGGCTCGATAAATTGCGCGGATTCAAAGGACTTTAGAAAATTATACGACTCTGCAATGGAACTTTTGTTCAAAGTTTCGTTTAAAATTGTAGAAGATGAAGAAGCCGCAGAAGATTTGGTTCACGACTCATTTATAAAGGCAAACGAAAAAGCAATGGTTTTTCCTTCTATAAATGACGCAGTTTTCTGGCTAATCAGAGTTGTAAAAAATGCTTCGCTGAATTATGCAAAACGAAAAGTCAGAGAGGCGAACGCTTACCACAAGGCGCTTTACGAAGGACGTCAGCAAATGGAAAGCGGCGAAACAGAGCTTTTAAAAAAGGAAGCAAAAAAAATTGCCCTAGAAGCCTTAAATAAGCTTCCTGACAATTTAAAAGAAGTGCTTATTCTAAAAGAATATGCTGATATGAACTACAAGGAGATTGGCCGCCAGCTCGGAATCACAGAGGGGAATGTAAAGGTGCGGGTTTTTCGGGCAAAGGCACAATTACTAAAATTGATAGGAGAAGAAGATGTTTACTTGTCCTGAAGATGACATTCATTCTATCTATGCAGACGGAGAACTTCCCAAGAATTATGTCGCAGAATACGAAGCGCACGTAAATTCCTGCCCCAAATGTTCCGCCAAGCTAAAAAAATTCCTTGCGCTTAATTCAGTTTTTGCTGAAGACAAAGAATCCTTTCATTTTTCAAAGGATGATTTTGACTCAAGTTTTCAAAGGCTTGAAGCACGGCTTTCTTACAAAAAAGTTACTCAGGCAGGAAAAAATACGTTTAGATTTCCAAAGCCAAGCAGCGGCATAAAATATTTCGCAGCTGGAATTGCGGCGGCTGCAGTTTTTGCATTCGTTGTTCCAAGCGCAAAAAAAGCAAATCCGTTTGAAGGACAAGTTTCCGCATTTCAGCCTGTAGCGCGCACTTCAATTTCGTCAACGGCAAATCAGGTTAGCTCTGACGGAAATATCGATGTTTCAGTTTTGAATTCGATTTTAGCTTCCGACAATTCAGACAAAAACTTTTACACTTTGCCGGTTTCTTCAAATTCAGTTTCGGCAGTTCCTGTTCTTATAATCGGCGGATCAAATTTCAAGAAAATCGCGCTGATTCCTTCTCTAAAAAACTATGATGTTTTTTGTCCGCAGAACGAAAATTCAGAGAACCAAAACAGAAACAATGGATTTGCATTTCATGTTTCCTACCCTTTTTCAAATTTAAACTCAGGAAAATGAATTGGCAATTTTAAAATCTTATGCGAATCTCCTTAGAAGTTCTCCGCTGGCAAGAACAATAAGCTGGATAATTGTTGTTGCTTCCGCAATTTTCATATTTGGAATTTTGGGACGCAATGTAAAACGCAAGCCGGTGATAGATTCAATAATTCCGATGATTGGCTCGCCGGGCGATGAAATGACAATAGAAGGCAGCGGCTTTGGAGATTCAAGAGGAACTTCAAGCGTAGAAATTGCAGGCTCAAAAATCACTGCAAGCGGATATTCACTTTGGTCGGACAAAAAAATCAAATTTATAATTCCGCCAAATGCGCAGGACGGACTTGTAATCGTAGGAACTTCGGCAGGAAAATCAGAGCCTGCTTTTTTTGCAAATGAAAACGGAATTCCAGTCGCAGCAATTGCATCTCCTATAACTTCAATTCCTGTAATCGCATCAATTTCCGCAGAAAGCGCAGTTACCGGTCAGACAATAATAATCCGCGGAATAAATTTCGGATCTTCAAAAGGAAAATCAAAAGTTTACTTTACAGCGAACCGGGACGAAACTTCATCTTTACATAGCTCGGAACAAAATGAAAATCAGGACAAAAACAATATTTTCATTCCGGCAACCGAAACTGACTTTGACTACATAGCCTGGACAGATTCTGAAATTTCTGTGAAAATTCCAGACGGAGCTTCAAGCGGATCAGTCTTTATAGAAACACCGCACGGAACAAGCGCGGCAAAAAAAATAAATGTGAATTTTCCTTATGGAAAAAAGCAATATTCAAACAGAAGGACTTACGTAATTCAGATTGCCGCCGATATTTCAAATCACGTTGCTTCTCAAGAAAGTTCTATTTTGCTTTACATTCCAAAGCCAGCGGTTTCTTCGTTCCAGCCGTTTGTTGAACTGAATGAAGTTTATCCAGAGCCGTTTATAGTTGACGACGCTTTTGACATAATTCACAACAAGCAACTGAACAAAATTACAAACAACAAGCAAAGATTCAGCCAGACATTCATTGTGAGCACTTTCAGAATAAAAGGAAATTTCAACCCAAAGAATTTAGGACAGTACAAAGACAAAGGCGGAATTTTGTACACAAAAAACACTTCCGCGGATGCTTGTGTTCCGTCGGATTCAAAAGCAGTTTCTTCGCTTATTGAAACAATTGTCGGACGCGAAAAAAATCCGTACAGGCAGGCAAAACTCATTTACAATTTTATGACGGAAAATTATGAAGTTTCTGAAAAAGTCCGCACAGGAAATATTTCGCCGCTTGATTTAATCCGCAGAAAAAAAGGCGACGCTTACGACTTTGCAATTCTTTACACGGCTTTGTGCAGAGCGGCAGGAATTCCTTCAGTTCCAGTGGCAGGAATTCTTGCGCAGGACAAGTCAAATGTAACTCCGCATTGGTGGACAGAGATTTACTTTGAAGAATACGGATGGCTGCCCGTTGATGTTTCTCTTGGAGCCGGACTTCCATTTTCTTCATTTATTGAAATAGCTGATCCAAAAGAATTTTATTTTGGCAATCTTGACAATCAGCATATAGCGTTCAGCAGAGGCTGGCATCAGATAAAGCAGTCATCTTTAAACAGTAAAATTGTTTACAGACCGCGCACTTATGCTTTACAATCTTTATGGGAAGAAGCTGGGGATAAAACTTCAAGCTACAGTTCTTTATGGAACAATCCTGTTATTCAAGGAATTTACTAAAATATATACGGAGATCAAAATGACTACAAAAGTTTTAAGCGTAGGCGGTTCAATAATTGCGCCTGACAAACCAGATGAAAATTTTCTTTTTGAATTCAGCAGCATGATTTGTTCTTGGCTTTCTGAAAACAAAGATGCACGTCTTATTCTTGTAGCTGGCGGCGGCGGACCTGCAAGAAACTATCAGAACTCATACAAAGCGGTTTCTGAAAAATTTGATGAAAACCAGAAGAAACTTTCAGCATTTGAAGATTCAGAAAAACTTAACTATGCCTGCGACTGGATTGGCATAATGGCAACTCGGCTCAATGCTCAGCTTTTAAAAACTGTATTCGGACCTTTGTGTAGCCAAGATGTTGTAACAGATCCTACAAAAGTCAGCGACTTTACAGGAAGAATTCTTATTGCTTCCGGTTGGAAACCTGGATTTTCAACAGACAATGACGCAGTTCTTCTTGCAGAGAGGTTTGAAGCAGACACAGTTGTAAATCTTTCAAACATCGAGAAAGTGTACACAGACGATCCGCGCAAAAATCCTGATGCAAAACCAATCGACAATATCTCTTGGAGCGATTTTAGAAAAATGGTTGGAGACGAATGGGTTCCGGGAAAAAACTGTCCGTTTGATCCAATCGCTTCAAAAAAAGCACAGGAGCTTGGCTTAAAAGTTATTTGCGCAGGCGGAAAAAACATCGGGAATATAAAAGCAGTTCTTGATGGAAAAAATTACATAGGAACAACAATTTCGTAAACATGAAAAGAATTCAATTGCCGATTTTTATATTTTGTCTTTTGCTAACAGCAGTTTCATGCGTTTCAACAAAAGGACACAAAGAAATTTCAAGAAATCTTTCTGATCAAGGAATAAAATCAGAAAAGCAGCTTTATAATTTTTTTATGAGCGCAAATCCTTCAGCAGACAAAAAAGAAGTTGCACGGCTTGCAGCTCTTTATATTGAAGAAGCAAATGCGGAAGGAATAAACAGCGACTGTGCTTTTGTTCAAATGTGCCTAGAAACTGGATTTTTAAGATTCGGAAATCTTGTTACGCCGCAAATGCATAATTACTGCGGACTTGGCGCAATCGATGCAGAACATCCAGGCGAAACTTTTGCAACGGAACAACTCGGAGTAAGAGCGCATATTCAGCACCTTCACGCTTATGCGACAAAAGATATTCCGCTGAACAACGAATGTATTGATACTCGGTATAAGTATGTGAATCCGCGCGGAAAATCTCCAACAATAGAAGGTCTTGCAGGAACTTGGGCGGCAGACAAAAGCTACGCTGTAAAGCTTGAGCAGCTTTTAGTTCGCCTTGAATCTTTTTAAACAGCTCTGAATTCTTATCCGCCGAAAATTCTGCAATGTTGTAACTTTTTGATTTTTAAACTATCATAACACCTATGAAAGTTATTGTTGTAGGAAATGGCGGACGAGAGCATACAATTGCATGGAAGTTAGCACAAAGCAATATTATTGAAGAAGTAATTTGTGTTCCAGGAAACGGCGGAACAGCCTTCGAAAAAAAATGCAGAAACATTGATTTTTCAAAATGCGAATATCTTAACGGCATTACAGGAAACGATGCGTACATAAAAGTTGCAAAGGAAAACAACTGTGAGCTTGCCGTTATCGGGCCGGAAAATCCGCTTGCAGAAGGACTTGCAGATTTATTTTGGAACGCAGGAATTCCAACTGTAGGACCAAAGTTTCAGGCAGCGCAACTTGAAGCAAGTAAAGATCTTGCAAAAGAATTCATGCACAAATACAACGTTGCCTGCGCAAAAAGCAAAACTTTCACTTCAAAAGAAGAAGCTCTTATATATATAAAAGAGCAAGGCGCGCCGATTGTTGTAAAGGCGGACGGACTTGCAGCCGGAAAAGGTGTTGTAGTTGCAAAGACTTTAGAGGAAGCTGAAAACGCAGTTGAGCAGCTTATGGACGGCTCTATCGCTGGAGAAGCCGGAAAAAAACTCGTAATTGAAGAATATCTTCGCGGAACTGAAATTTCAATTCTTGCGGCTGTAAGCGTTACAAAAGAATTTTCAGAGCAAGGAAAATCCTGCATAGTTCCATTCTTAAGCGCAAGAGACCACAAAAGGCTTTTCGACGGCGCAAAAGGTCCTAACACAGGCGGAATGGGCGCAATTGCTCCTGTTGATGACGCAACTCCTGCAATAATTTCCCAGTTTGAAAAAAATATTCTTGAACCAACATTAAAAGGTCTTGAGTCTGAAAATTATGACTACCGCGGATTTATTTTCTTCGGACTCATGCTTACAGAAGACGGACCAAAGTGCCTCGAATACAATGTGCGCCTTGGAGATCCTGAAACACAGGCTGTGCTTCCGCTCATGGACTTTGACTTTGCAAGCCTCTGCAAATCCATAACTGACGGTTCTTTAAAAGATTTCAAGCTTGAATGGAAAAAAGGATACCAAGTTGCTCCAGTCGCAGTAAGCGGCGGTTATCCAAAATCCTATAAAAAAGGATACAACATTATAATCAATGAAGAAAAAGTAAATGAATCCAATGCAAAAGTTTTTATAGCCGGCGCAATAGAAAACAGAAGAAGCCGAAGCCCGGACGACACAAAACTTGTAACTAGCGGCGGACGCGTTTTAGCCTGCTCTGCTTATGGAACGACTTTTGACGAAGCTTGGAAAAATGCCTATGAAGCAATGAGCGGAATAAAATTCAACGATATGTTCTACAGAAAAGACATAGGACTTCCGGGAGCCGCTGAATCTAATTAGCTTTGATTTTTACCTACTGTCATTATCGGGCTTGACCCGATAATACTTTTCTTAAACATTTATTCCCGCATCAAGTGCGAGAATGACAATGAAAATAGTTTTAGTCAAGCTGGAAATTCAAAATGTCAATGAAGGAAAATCATTCCTAAAATTCCAACAGGAATCAAGTAGCAGGCAAACCATTCAAGCCTGCCTTTTTTTATGAGCCGCATAAGCCAAGAAAGAGCAATGTATCCGCTTGCAAAAGCCGCCGCGCAACCTGCAATAACAGGTTCTGCTCCAATCGAAGATGAAACTTCACCCAAGTCTTTCAGCTCAAGAATAAACGCGCCCAAAATAGCCGGAATAGAAACGATAAATGAAAACTCACCGGCAACGTCCCGCTTAACTCCGCAAAAAAGAGAACCCGCAATTGTTGAGCCGCTTCTTGAAATTCCAGGCAAAGTTCCAATTCCCTGCGCGAGCCCAATCACCAAGGACTGTTTCCAGGACGGAGATTTCAAAGAAGTTTCAGAATAAGCCGAATGTTTTTTTTCAATAAGTGAAGAAAAAATCAAAAGCAAGGCTGTAACAATAAATCCAGCGCAAACAAGTTTTACAGAAATCTCAGAAATAACTTTTGAAGAAAAAATTCCAAGAACTCCGGTAACAAAAGTGGCAAGAATAATGGCAACAATGTATTTTGTGTCTTCGGATTTTTTTTCAATCTGGGCGGCGGAAGGATTTTTTATAGGAACAAAAATTCTTGCAAAACTGCAAATCAGCTCCCATATTTTTTTTCTAAAATACAAAACAACGGCAAGCAAAGTTGCAACATGAAGAAACACATCAAACAAAAGCGGCACTTCTTCAAGTCCAAATAAATTCTGCGCGACAATCAAATGTCCAGAAGAAGAAATCGGCAGAAACTCGGCAATGCCCTGAAGAACACCCAAAACAATTCCTTGAAAAATTGACAATTTAAATCTCCAAAAATAAATTTTAGATATTTTAGTTCATCTTGATTTTTCTGTCTATAAAAAGCTACGTTTACTTCCCGCCATTTTCTTAGATTGAACACAGCGCGGAGTTTCATGTATAATAAAAAAAATGAACATAATGATAATCGGTGCGGGCTTTACTGGAGTTCAGCTGGCAAAACGCCTTATAAACGAAGGCAACATTGTAAAAATAATCGAAAGCAACGAAGACATTGTTGAGCACGTAAGCAATCGTCTTGACTGCGAAATTATAAATGCGGACGGAAACAATCTTCAAGTTTTGGAAGAGCTTGAAATTGGAAAAATGGATGCGCTTGTAACTTTGACTGACAGCGATGAAATCAACATGATTACCTGTTCCCTTGTGGACGCCGTTTATCCAGACGTACTGAAAATTGCGCGTGTAAGAAACTACGCCTACTATGCGAACACAAACACAACAGCTCGCCAGCACGCGGAAACTTTCAAGGGAAATCACCGTCCGCTTTACGGAATTGACTACATGATTCATCCTGATGTAGAAGCCGCTCAGGCAATTGTAAAAGCTGTTGAGCACGGAGCAATAAGCGACATTGTTGATTTTGGTGAAAACGGAGATTTTGAAATCATTGCGCTTCAAATTGAAAAAGGAAGCAAACTCGATGGAGCCGCGTTAAAAAACATCCGCTCGCTTACAGACAAAAAATTTCTTATAGTTTATCAGGAAACAAAAGAAAAAGATTCAGACAACATGATTTCAGCCCTGCCATCCGGCGAAACAATTTTAAATGCAGGAGACAGAATAGGAATCATAATTGAAAAAGAAAACATTCCATTTATACTTGAGCTTTGCGGAATCAAGACAGACGCAATAAAAAAAATCGCTCTGGTTGGAATCGGAAGAATCGGAACAATCGTAGCAGACAAAATTATCGAAAAAGACAAGGTTTCATTTTTAAAAAAAATTTTCACTGGAACAAAAAATATTTCGCAGACATTCACAATCATAGACAGCGACAAAAATCTTTGCAAGGAAGCTGAAAAAAAATTTCCGCAGGCACAGATTTTCAACGCGGACATCACAGACGATGTTTTTATAGAAGAAGAAGGAATTCAAAAGTACAACCTTGTAATTTGCGCCACGCACAATCACGAACTGAACATGGTTGTTTCCGCTTACCTTGAATCTCTAGGCGTGGAAAAAACAATCGCGCTAGTTGCCCAGTCCCAGTTTGGAAACATCGCCAGAAAACTTGGAGTCGATGTTGCAATTCCTATGCGGGACACTTTGGTTGACTCAATTATAAGCCATCTGCACGGAAAATCAGTAACGGGAATTCATACAGTTTCAAACGGTGCATTTGAAATCGTGGAATGCGATTTGCCTTCATCAAGCAAGTTTATCGGCAAGCAGCTAAAAGACATCGCAAGTCCCGGCGAATATCTGATTCTCCTTGTAAAGAAAATTGGAAGTGAAAAATTTGAACTTCCGCAGGGAAACACAACATTTTCCGTGGGCGACCATCTGGTTATAATAGAAAAAACTGGAGATAAAAAGATTCTGGAAAAATTCAGCAAATAGGAACTTTCAATGGCATTTACACTTTGCAGAATAATTTTTTTTATAATTTCAATAATCGGACTTTCATTCTCAATTCCAATCGCCACGGCAATTTTCTGCCATGAATATTTTGTAATTCCATCTTTTTTAATTCCGATGATTGTAAGCTTGATTCTAGGCGCAATGACACTGTTTTTTTTCCGCAACAAAAAATCAAGGCTTACAATAAGATCAAGTTTTGCAGCCGTCGCGCTCGCCTGGATTTCTGCAAGTTTATTCGGAGCGATTCCACTTTATTTTAGCGGAGCAATTCCAAATTTCACCGATGCATTTTTTGAAAGTGTAAGCGGATTTACAACAACAGGCGCAACGACTCTTTCCGAAATTGAAAAACTTCCGCGCAGCATAAATTTATGGAGATGCCTTTCACACTGGCTTGGCGGAATGGGAATTGTGGCACTTACGGTTGCGCTCATGCCAGTTCTTGGAGTCGGCGGATTTCAGCTTATAAAGGCGGAAACTACAGGTCCGGAAAAAGGAAAGTTCACGCCCAAAATAACAACCACCGCAAAAATTCTTTGGTTCATTTATCTTGGAATGACGCTCATTCAGACTGCTCTTTTAAAAATTGCGGGAATGGATTTTATAGACGCGCTTTGCCACGCATTTTCAACTTTGGGAACAGGCGGATTTTCTACAAGAAACGCAAGCATCGGCGCATACAATTCCGCCGCAATCGAATGGATTTGCTTTGTGTTTATGTTTTTAGCCGGAATAAATTTTTCGCTTTACTATTATTTTTTCACACGTAATTTCAGCGAAATAAAATGCAACTCGGAACTGAAAGCATATATCTGGATAAATATTATTTCAATCGCCGCAATCGCAGTTGTTCAGGCTTCTTCTTACGGCGGATTTTTTAAGTCGCTCAGATTTTCAGCATTTCAAACAGCAACCATTTTGACCACAACAGGTTTTTCCACAGCCGACTACACAAAATGGAAAAGCGCAAGTCAAATTGTAATTTTGATGCTTTTGTTCATAGGCGGAATGTCCGGCTCAACTTCCGGCGGAGTAAAAGTCATAAGATGGGTCGTGCTTTACAAGCAGTTCAAAAATGAAATACTAAAAATGATTCATCCGCACGGAGTTTTTTCAATCAGACTGAATCAGCAGACAGGAAGAAAAGATGTCGTTTTTTCAGTCTCGGCTTTTTTCTTTTTGTATTTTTCATTTGTTATTTTGACCGCATTTTTCACGTCATTTTTCGGACTTGATATGCAGACATCCTTTACCGGAGCTTTAACAATGATCGGAAACTGCGGACCTGCATTCGGAGCGTTGGGACCAAGCAACAACTGTGGTTGGCTCGCTGCCCCTGTAAAATGGTGGTATAGTTTTGCAATGATTGCCGGTCGTCTGGAACTTTTTACACTCTTTATTTTCCTTACGCCAGCCTACTGGAAAAAATAAAAACTGCACTTGGTCGGCGTTCGCTTCGGTACTCGGTTCAGATTTTTCCATAAAAAAATAAAGACCACACTTCATTTTCAGCGTGGTCTTATACTTTAGCCAACTCCCGGACTTGAACCGAGTACCTGCTCGTTACGAGGGAGCTGCTCTACCAGGTGAGCTAAGTTGGCAAGTGAAAGAATGTTAGCAAAAATGACTAAATCAGTCAACAGAAAATCCGCAGCCCGGCAAAGCGAGCCACGGACAATTTTATTAAAGAGGAATGTTTCCGTGTTTTTTTGCAGGAGATGAATTCTGTGTTTTTTGAGCAAGGAATTCAAGGCTGCGGGCAACACGTTGTCTTGTTTCTTCAGGATTTATAATTTCGCTGATATAATCACGCTGAGCAGCAATTGTCGGAGTCATAATTGTATCTTTATACTCCTGAGATTTCTGGGCAACAAGAGCAGCCTGAGCTGGATCTTTCATTTCCTTTGCATAAAGAATTCCAAGAGCACCTTCCGCACCCATTACAGCAATTTCAGCTTTTGGCCAGGCATAAACAAAGTCCGCACCAAGATGCTTTGAGCACATTGCAATGTAAGCTCCGCCGTAAGCCTTGCGTGTAATAACTGTAACTTTTGGAACAGTCGCTTCGCTGTATGCGTAAATTACTTTTGCTCCATGACGGATAATTCCCTTTTGCTCTTCATCAGGACCGGGCAAGAATCCCGGAACATCAACAAAAGTAACAAGCGGAACATTATAAGCGTCGCAGTAACGAACAAAGCGCGCAATCTTATCAGAAGCATCGCAGTTCAAAAGTCCACCCCAGACAGCCGGATTGTTAGCAACAACGCCAACAGATTTTCCTTCAATTTTTGCAAAGCCGACAACTGCCATCTGAGCAAATTCTTTCATCACTTCAAAGAAACTGTCATCATCAACAACGCAGTCAATTACATTGCGGATGTCGTAGCCTTTTTTGCTTTCTTCTGGAAGAGCTTCTGCAATTTTCTTTGCCTTTTTCTTTTCGTCAAACTTGAATTTAGCTTCAGCAACAATTTCTTCGCCGTAATAATGCGGAATGTAGTCCAAAAGTTTTCTTACAGCTTCATAGCATTCTGGCTCTGAGGAAGCTCTAAAATGGGCAACGCCGCTTTTCTGAGCATGAATAGAAGCACCGCCCAAATCTTCCGCGGAAATATCAAGCGAAAGAACACTTTTTACAACTTTTGGTCCAGTGATAAACATCTGGCTGATTGTGTCAACTGCAAAAATAAAATCAGTGATTCCCGGTGAATAAACAGCACCGCCAGCGCAAGGTCCTACAATAATTGAAATCTGCGGAACAGTTCCAGATGCGCGCACATTCTGATAAAAAAGCTCGCCATAGCCGCAAAGAGCATCAACACCTTCCTGAATACGAGCTCCGCCTGAATCATTAAGACCGATAACCGGACACTTTGCCATAATCGCCTTATCAATGAGCTCCGCAATTTTCTGTCCATGAACTTTTCCAAGCGAGCCGCCCTGAACTGTAAAATCCTGAGCATAAATGGCAACTTTTTTTCCGTTGATTTTTCCAAAGCCAGTAATTACACCGTCATAAGGAATTTCTTTTTTGTCCATTCCAAAGCTTGTGCAAGTATGACGCGCCGCTGAATAAATTTCATAAAATGAGTCTTTGTCGCAAAGATTGTTGATTCTTTCAATAGCATGAAATTTTCCCTTTGCGTGCTGTTTTTCAAGATTATAATTAGAAGCCATATTTCCTCCAAAAAACAAAACAATGCTTTATTTGCAAGCCAGTTCCAAATAAGAAATTTTTGCAACTGACTTCTTATAATATCGTGAATATTTTTCAAAGTCAATATGACAAAAAACGTAAAACTGTCATTTCATTTATTGGCAGGCTTTACAAACACAAGGCTCTGTTCTTCCACATATTTTTCAGCATCTTTGATTTCTTGGTCGGAAGGAATAAAATCATATTCTTGGCGCAAAACAGAAGCGCAGGCAAAAACATCACCGCCGCATTTTTCCATTGCAGCAGAATATTCCGCCTTTAGCTCGCTGAATTTAAAAAAGTTGCTTTCAATTTCAGTTTGAATATCAAAAATAATCCAGCGGTCTTTTTTAAATTTCAGGGAAACTTTTTCTTTTTGAAGCGAAACACAAAGGCTGTCTTCTCCAAGCGAATCAAAAATAAAGAATTCAACTTGGTATTCTTTTTTTTCTCCCGGGAAAACTTTCTGTCCGCTTTCTTCCAAAATAGCAGGCGGCTTTTCTTTTCTGCGCTGACCTTTAAAGAAAGTTCTGCAAGGATTTCCATCAACTGTGAAATTTGAAATTCCATAAATATTGTGGCTAAGCTGATTTTTTACAAACCAGACAGAAGATGGAACAAGGTCGTTACCGGCATTGTACATTGAACTTGTTTTTCCTGTAACAAAAATATTTGCAAGCCGGTCTACTCTGCCACCAAGAGATTTTGCAGAACTTGCCCGAGCTGAATCCACGTCCAGCAAATTTACCGCGCTGTAGTACATTTCCACCGTTTGAAGCGAAGTCAGCCCTTTTGTAGTCCGCTTTTCACAAAAAGTCCCGTAAAGCGAAACCGCAACCGCAATTGCAAAAATAAAAACCGCAATGCAAATTTTTATCGCCGTGGATTTTATACTAAGCCATCTTTTTGCACGGATTTTCTTTTCTTGGCGCAAAAGAAATTTATGGGACTCTTCATTAAATTTTTTCAAATCCGAAGAAGAAGGCTCTTTTAATTCAAGAGCGGAAAATTCTTCTTTGGGGAACGAGCAATATTTGCCTGCAAAAGCGTTTTCTGTAAACAAAAGAATTTTTTCATCAACTCCAAAAACCGCATGGCGCAACGGACAGTAATTTAAATCCCTGATATCAATTTCCCTTGCAGAAGCAGATTTTTCAGCAAACGGAACTTTTCCACAAATAGCCTTGTAAACAATTGCCGCCTGCAAAAAGCGCACCGCAGTTTTTCCAGAAAACACAGGATTCAAATAGCTTCCATATAAATCTGAAAAATTTTCTTTCCCAAGCGACGACAAAGAAATTTCAATCAAATTCTTAGGCAAAAATAGTACTTTGGAAAAATCCTTGGAAACAATAATTCCACCTGCGCCAACCAAAGAAAGAGCTGACTTGCTTTCATCCAAAGCATCAAGCGCATTGCAGACAAGCGAACAGGCTTTTATAGTCTCTTCTTTCTCCAAGGATTCAAAATATTCACTAAGCACAAGTCCATAAAAGCAAGAGCCTTCAAGAAAAACAGTCTCATCTTTGTCTTGCGCAAATTCTTTTAAATCCGCAGAAGAAACTGTGCTGTCAAAACTCCATAAAGAGAAATTCCAAGTTTCGCCATTGAGCTCAGCAAGAAGTCCGTTTTCCCTGATTTTTCCGGCAAATCCAGCTTTTACAAAAACATTACCAGACATCCGGCTGTCTAAAAAAATTTTTTCGCCTTGAAGAAAAACTGGGATAGAACTCATTGACGCTTCCCATCTGAACTATACAAATATTTAAAGTAGTCCATTTTTGTGCTGTAGGTAACATCAAAATTGCCAATTGTATTTTTGTACGACTCAAGACTTTTCCAGAACTCGTAGAACTTAGGATCACGCGTGTAAGACTGAGTGTAAATTGCCGCGGCTTCCGCATCAGCCTTTCCTTTTGTCTCCTCGCTTTTTCTGTAGGCTTCTGATTCTATCGTACGCTTTTCGTTTTCAAGCTTTCCAAGCCACTCGGATTTTTTTCCTTCGCCAAGAGAACGGTACGCCTGGGCCACTTGGTTGCGCTCCTTAATCATTCTGTTGTAAACACTTTCTGTAAGCTCGTCAGAATATTTTATCTGGCGCGGAACAATGTCAATCAATTCGATTCCATATTCGCCAACCATTTTTCTTGCATCGTCAGCCATTTCCTGGCAAAGTGCGCTTCTTCCCTTGGAAACACTTTCGTTGTTTGAATTCACATTCACCAAAGCTTCAATTTCCGCGCTGTCCTCGCCTTCGATTCCTGCAAGCTGATTTGAATCCGCACTGTCTTTTTCTTCGTTTATAAGATTGCTGCTTCTTACAATTTCGCTAAGCCGGTTGCGTGTGATAATTGTCCTGGTTGAAGAATCAATTACATCGCTAAGCTTGTTGTACGCCGCATCCAAAGTCTTGAACGACTGATAAAACAACGCAGGATCTGAAATTTTCCAGCGGCTTGTAGTGTCCACAATTATAAACTGATTTTCCTTTGTGGGAATGCGGGCCTGATCACCTTCAAGCGAAAGAATTTTTGCAGGATAAAAAGTAACAACATCAAGAAAAGGAATCTTAAAATAAAGCCCGGTAGAAGTGCAGGATTTTACAATCTGACCAAACCTTGTAACAACAGCCTGATCACCTTCGTTCACGATATAAAAAGGACCTGCCGCAAGCAAAATCACAACGGCAGCAACAAATGCCGCAAGTCTAAGATAAAATTTATTCTGTTTTGCCATTTTTTCCTCCAAGATTCTTAAACGGAAGCACATTGTCAAGACCGCTGTCTATCAAAGCCGGATTCTTTTCTGCGCCGGAAGCAAAAATTTCTTCCATAGTTTCAAGGTAAAGACGTTCCCTTGTAACTGCAGGAGCTTTTCTGTATTCCTCATAAACTGAATTGAACCTTGCGACATCGCCTTTTGCCTTGTTCACACGTTCAGCCGCATAGCCGTCCGCCACTTGAATCTGACGGTCAGCCTCGCCCTTTGCCTTTGGAATTTCTGAATTGTAGCTTTCTTTTCCTTCATTTATAAAGCGGTTCATGTCCTGAATAGCCTTGTTCACGTCCTCAAACGCATCCTGAACTCCTTCCGGCGGAACAATATTCTGAAGCTTAACCGCAAACACATTTATTCCAAGCCCAAGCTGCGAAAACTGCTCGTTCATCATGGAAACCGCAAGATTTTCAATGTTGCTTCGCTCGCTGCTCATAACATCCAAAATCGCCCGGTCGCCAACCAAAGTATTGATTACAGAACGGCTTATATCGCGGATTGTCTGATCTTTTTCCTGAACCGTAAAAAGCCAGGCACGCGGATCAACAATCCTGTACTGAATAATCCATTCAACATCCACGATATTCAAATCGCCGGTCAGCATAGTTGATTCACGCGTAATATTATTCTGATACTGATTTACAGACCCGCTTTTTGTGGTTTTAAATCCGAACTGCTCCGTCTGGACAACTTTGTTTCCCGGAACAATAAATTTTTTGTCTATAAACGGAATTTTATACTGAAGCCCCGGTCCCAAAGTAGCATAATATCTTCCAAACCGAGTGATTACAGCCTGCTCCGCCTGATCAACAACAAAAAGACTAGAGCCTGCCGCCGCAAGCAAAATAACTACTGCAATAACTGCCACAACATAAGATGGCTTTTTAAAAAAACTCCTGATTTTTACTTCCAAATCTGACATAAATATAAATTAATGCAAATCCGCTTAAAAAACAACGGTATCTATCAGCAAATTTTTTATATTTTCAATGTCTTTTCATTAAATTCCAAATTTTGTGTAAAACATACTTCAGATATTTTGAAATTCAATTCCCGATTTGACAGCAAAAACAACCCAATGTTTTTTTTCTCCAATAATTTCATCTTTAAACATAGCCTCTTACATATAATTGTTCTTTCTTATACCCTTGCAAAGAAATGCGGAACAGGAAAAACGGCAGTGTTCCATGGCAGAAAA